>Ga0074195_1001654_pt1 | contig 29437 bp, 27 predicted proteins | sample EPASupsiteHSE623_FD_64525 | JGI IMG/M metagenome (GOLD analysis project Ga0074195, IMG submission 64525) | Bioremediated contaminated groundwater from EPA Superfund site, New Mexico - Sample HSE6-23 | ecosystem: Environmental > Aquatic > Deep subsurface > Groundwater > Contaminated ... | reverse complement strand
AAGAGTCGCGAGTTGGCGAGTGGCGAGTGGCGAGTGGCGAGTTTGGGAGATTGAATAATTACTCTACGCTTACGGCTTCGAGGAACAAGGTTGGTTTGCTCGCTTAAGCTCGCGAACCTCCAATTAATTAATAGAGGACCACAAAGACCACAAAGAAAACTTATTGTTGGGAAAACAATATGGTTCAAGAAGTAGTAGTATAAAGACTTAAAATCAACCGCAGAGTTCGCTGAGGCGTAGAGAGAAACTGCTGAAGCCGACTAAAAGTTATTCTGTTTAAGTTTTGTTTAAGTTCCATTATTTAATCTTTATTATTTTTTCTCCGCGACTCTGCGGTCTCTGCGTTAATCCGCGCCCATCCGCGGCTAATTAGTTATTTTACTTGCTAAATTCCGTACCACTGGCCACTGGTCACTGGTCACTGATTTGAGGTGATGTTCTATCAAGCTAGTAGCAGACTTACATGTACATTCAATAGGCAGCGGCCATGCTTACAGTACTGTGGCGGAGATAGCGGCTGCCGCCCGGGCCAAGGGTCTGGCCATGGTGGCTGTTACCGACCATGGTCCGGTCATGCCGGGGGGGCCCCATCCATATTATTTCGGCAATCAGCGGGTACTTCCCCGGGAGATTGACGGAATCCGTATTCTCAGGGGCGTGGAAGCCAACATCATCAATGAAAACGGGGCAGTGGACCTCGAGGAATACTATCTGCAGAGGCTGGATATAGTCCTGGCCGGTTTTCACAGCCACTGCTTCCCGTCAAACGATAAGGATGCCTGCACCAGGGCCATGCTGAAGGCCATGGAAAACCCCTATGTCGATATTGTAGTTCATCCCGGCAACCCGGAATTTCCGGTGGATTACGAGGTCATCGTAAAGAAAGCCGCTGAGAAGGGCACCCCCCTGGAGATCAACAACAGTTCCTTCTGCGGCAGCCGCCGGGGCAGTGAGGGGAGCTGCCGCGGTATCGCAGAGATGATTGCCGGGCACGGCGGGCCGGTGGTAATAAGCAGCGATGCCCACTTTGCATGGGATGTGGGCAGGTTTGACAATGCCCTGGAGGTTATTGCCGCTGCAGGTATCAAAGAAGAGCAGGTTTTAAACACCTCAGTGGAGAAGATATTAATTTACCTGAACCGCAAGAAAGACTTACTTATAAAATAACCCCCATTCCCTAACATCTTACCCTGGCCACTGGCCACTGACCACTGGCACCTGGCACCTAACACCTAATTGTGGAGTTGATACCTTTGGGCCGCGAATACATGATCGGAATAGACCTCGGGGGGACCAACATAAAGGGCGCTCTGGTGGACTCCCGGGGAAACATGATAAAAAAACAGCAGACCGCCACCCTGGCCAACGCCGGGCCGGCAGCTGTGGCCGGGAGGATTTCCCGTGTCATCGCCGGCCTGTCGGCTGAGGCAGCAGGCGACGGTAGTACAATACGGGGCATTGGTATAGGGGTACCCGGGCAGCCGGACAAAGAGAAAGGAAGTGTGGTCTTTGCCCCCAACCTGCATTGGCGGTACGTCCCTCTGGTTCAATACCTGCGCCGGGAGACGGAACTCCCTGTGTTTCTGGAAAATGACGCCAACGTGGCCGCTCTCGGGGAGAAGTGGCGCGGAGCCGGGCAGGGTTCAGTCAATATGATAATGATTACCATCGGTACCGGTATAGGAGGCGGCATCATTATCAATGACCGGTTATACAGCGGAACAAACGGCAGCGCTGGGGAGATCGGGCATACTGTGATAGACCCGGACGGCCCGGTCTGCAGCTGCGGCCGGCGAGGGTGCCTGGAGACCTTTACTTCGGCAACGGCCATGATCAGGATGGCCAAAGAGGCAGTTGACGGTGGTCGGGAGACGGACCTGGCCAGGGTGGAGAACCTGGAGGCCAGGGATATCATGATGAGCGCGGAGGGCGGTGACAGTGTCGCCGGGGAAATAATCAATAAGGCTGTCTTCTACCTGGGCATCGGTCTGGGCAACCTGATAAACCTGTTTAACCCCGACACGATCGTGATTGGAGGAGGGGTTTCCAAGGCTGGCGATATCCTCCTGGAGCCGCTGCGCAGGACGGCCATGGAATGGTCTCTGGAAGCTCCCGCTGCGGTGGTCAGGATCGTTCCCGCCCAACTGGGCAACGATGCCGGCTCCATCGGAGCAGCGGCACTGGTAATGCAAGAAAATTCACTAAAGTATTGAATTTTTAAATACCTCACATAATAATGTGGGGTGTTTTTATGGAATTTTTTGCCGACTGGCATACTCATTCAAAGTATAGCGACGGCAGGGCCACCATTGAGGAATTGGTACAGGCTGCCAGGGACAGGGGCCTCGAACAGCTGGCCATCACCGACCATGGACCCAGAAATATAGGGGCGGGAGTACGCGGTCCGGAAACTTATCTTGAAATTGACCGGAAAGTAAAGGCCCTTAATACTGAATGGGAGGGCATCACCGTCAAAAGCGGCGCTGAGGCTGATATTATTGAGCCTGACGGGACTGTTGATATCCCCCCGGCTGTAGCCGATAGCCTGGACATCCTGGTTGTAGGCCTCCATCCCTATATATGGCCGGCTACCTGGCAAGGGGCCTGGTCGGTAGTAGGGATGAACCAGCTGGCCAAATTCAGCGGGAGGATACGCGAAACAGTACGGGTAGGTAATACCAAGGCCCTCAAGGAGGCCATCCACAAATACCATGTCGATTTTATCAGCCACCCCGACCTGGGAATGCCCGTTGATATAGCGGAGCTTGCTTCTGCCTGTGCTGCTCGCGGGACAGCCCTGGAAATAAACACCGGGCACCGCTACGACAAGGAAGAACTCGTCCGGGTGGCTGCCAAAGCAGGCGTAAATTTTGTCGTCAACAGCGACGCCCATTTTCCGCAGACTGTGGGGGACCTGGCCCAGGGAGGACTTCTGCTGGAAAAGTACCGGGTCCCGCCGGAACGCGTGCTTAATGCGAGACGGCCACACCATTGAAGGAGAAATAGGATATTTGGCGAACTATGTTATAACAGTTTTTGATGGGGTGGAAAGATGAAGGATACAAGATTTGTAATTGTGACCGGGCTGTCCGGGGCAGGAAAGACTCAGGCCATCCAGTCTCTGGAGGACCTCGGGTTTTTTTGCGTGGATAACCTGCCGCCTACCCTGATTCCCAAGTTTGCTGACCTCTGTGCACAATCGGAAGGGAAAATTAATAAGATAGCATTGGTGGTCGACATCCGGGGAGGCGGTTTTTTCGATGCCGTGTATGAGTCCCTGGAAAGCCTGGAAAAACTGGGGGTCAAGTATGAGATCCTGTTTCTCGAAGCATCGGATGAGACACTTGTCCGGAGGTTCAAGGAATCAAGGCGGCGCCACCCTTTAAGCCAGCACGGCAGGGTCCTGGAAGGCATCCAGGAAGAAAGAAAACGGCTGGAGGAATTAAAGGGCAAGGCGCATAAGATTATAGACACCTCAAATCTGACCAACAAGCAGCTGAAAGAGCAGATAGCCGCTATGTTTGGTGGAGAGCAGGAGGAGAGGGGTCTCAATATCACTGTCATGTCATTCGGGTACAAGTACGGTATCCCTATGGATGCCGACCTGATCTTTGATGTCAGGTTCCTGCCCAATCCCCACTATATTGAAGAACTCCGGCCTATGACGGGAAACGATAAACAAATTCAGGATTATGTCCTTGACTCGGCCATCAGCCGGACATTTATGCGCAAGTTTTCCGGACTGATCAAATTCCTGCTGCCCCACTACATTAAAGAGGGGAAAACCAGTCTGGTCGTAGCCATCGGCTGTACCGGCGGCCGGCACAGGTCGGTGACCCTTACCAATAAGCTGAGTGATATGCTGGCCACCAAAAAATTTAACGTAAACAAAAGACATCGGGATATAGATAAATAGCCTCAGGAGTATAAGATATGAAACGATTAAAATGGCTTTACCCCGGGATGCGCATCAAGAGATGGATTTTCCTTTCTTTTCTCGGGGCCATGTTTTGTGGAGCCGGATTGCTGCTGGTCACCAACGCCAGGGCGTCTGTATTATCAAATGCCTTTCTGAACTGGCTAAACACGGCTGGTGAGGGGTCCCCCCTGGGAGCAGGCCTCGCGCTTCTCGTAGTTGGCCTGCTGCTGATTATTGTCGGGTTCAGGAACACCGTCAGTTACCTGATAAAGCTGCTGGTTCCAGAGGAACAGCATAATGTGGCGGAATTAATTTATCAGAAAAACTACCTCCGGCGCGGCCCCAAAGTTGTCGTGGTTGGGGGCGGGACCGGCCTGTCCATGCTGCTGCGCGGGCTGAAAAAGTACACCAGCAATATCACGGCTATAGTTACCGTAGCTGATGACGGCGGAAGTTCCGGTCAGTTGAGGGGCGAATTCGGTATCCTGCCGCCCGGTGATATCCGCAACTGCCTTGTAGCCCTGGCAGACAAGGAATCCCTGATGGAAGAGCTTTTCCAGCATCGCTTTACCAACGGCAGCGGCCTGGCCGGCCACACCATGGGTAACCTGCTGATAACCGCCATGACCCAGATGGCGGGTGATTTTCAGGCTGCCATCAGGGCCATGAGCAAGGTCCTGGCCATCAGGGGACAGGTTCTCCCGGCAACCCTGAAAGACTGCGCTCTCTGTGCCGAGTTTGACGACGGCAGTGTCATTGAGGGTGAATCCAGGATACCCCGGACGGGAAAAAAAATAAAACGGGTATTTCTTAAGCCCGGCGACTGCGAACCGGTCCCGGAGGCCATGAATGCCATAGCTGAAGCCGATGTTGTCATTCTCGGCCCGGGGAGCCTCTATACCAGTATCATCCCCAACCTGCTGGTCAGGGGAATGGCGGAAGCCATCCGCCGGTCCCCGGCTGTTACTGTATATGCCTGTAATATTATGACCCAGCCCGGAGAGACAGACGGCTACAAAGCCTCCGACCATATCAGGGCGATCCACCGGCATGCGGGATCAGGCCTCATCGATTATGCCATTGTCAATGTTGAGGATATCCCCAAAAATCTGCTGCGGAAATACAAAGAGGATGGAGCCGTGCCGGTCAGGCCGGACCTCGGGGAAATAGAGCGGATGAATGTCAAACCTGTGGAGAGGCGCCTGGTGTTCGAAACCGATGTGGTCCGGCATGACCCATGCAAGCTGGCCGAATCCGTAATCGAGCTGATAGGAGAACTCAACCTGGGCCACGAGAAATTCACCATGTCGAACTTCCTAGTTGGCAGGCAGAAATACAGGGAAATGTAAATCACTAAAAATACCCCGCTCGCATCTGGCTCGGGGGGTACAAAAATTGGTTCGCGTATGCGAACCTTCATTATTAGTAAAAGAAAAAACAAAAGCATGTAGAACCGGCGGATATCCTGCCGGTTTCTGTTTGTAATGAAATAAACATAAAGTATTATTGCCAAAACTAATTAAGCATAGTACAATCTAATTAAGAAACTACTTAAATGAATTGGTGGGTGTTATGGAAGACGTATCAGCTATTTTAAAAACCCTTGGAGATAAAACCCGGTTTGAAATATTAGACCTGCTTCTCACTCATAATTATTGTGTAGGAGCATTGGCCCGTCAACTGCAGATTTCCGAAGCAGCCGTTTCACAGCATTTGCAGGTTTTAAGAAAGGCTGGGTTAGTTAAAGGAGAAAAACGAGGGTATTGGACCCACTACACAGTAGAGAGAAACTTACTTATTGAAGTTGCCGATGCTCTGAGAGAATTAGCAAATAAAACAAGTATTCATAAATCTGTATGCAACAAAAAACTTTTAACTGAAACAGATTTTCAGGAAGGGAGGGGAAAGAGGATGTGTAACTGTACCTGCAAGCAACCGGATAAACTAAAAGAAAAACCTGACAAGTGCACGCCGGAGCAAATTAAGGAGTGCCACGGCGACGAAAAGGTCCATCCCTGCGAAGAAAAAAATAAATAGTTCAAGAAATTCTTGAGGGCAGATACTTCCTCGTATCTGCTCTCTTTTTTTATCAAGGGAATGTTAGCTTCCTTCGTGGGAATGATGTTGGTAGTCGTAGCAGGTCTAGCCAGACATGCGTTAGTGGATATGCCTACGGTTGTGCTGGCTGTTTTAGCTTTCCTGGCATTGTATTTTACAGCATTAGGAATTAAGTTTACAGTTGAAAGTTCAATTTAGCATTTTTTGCGATATTATCAACGGATAAGCAGGATTATTTCGAAAAATATAGAAAAGTATAACTCAAAGGCAATGGGGCTTGCCTGTAACCGCTGTTTCAGCAGCTAATAGCTCCTACCGGTAAAACGCTGGTAGGAGTTTTCATTTTTATGGAGAGAAGGAGGATTACAATGACTCACCAGGATAAAATGTATTGTGTTCATAGCTGCGCCAATCGAGGCCCGGCTCCCATCCCCCAAGAGGGTAAATGGGATAAGGTTATAGAGATTAACCAGATCAACGGCTTAACTCACGGTGTTGGAACGTGTGCTCCCCAGCAGGGTGCCTGCAAACTTACTCTTAATATCAAAGGTGGGATAATACAGGAAGCATTGGTTGAAACCATTGGTTGTTCGGGAATGACCCAATCAGCGGCTATGGCCGGCGAAATACTGCCCGGCAAGACAATTTTGGAAGCCCTTAACACAGACCTGGTTTGTGACGCAATCAATGTGGCCATGCGGGAGCTGTTCCTGCAGATTGTATATGGCCGGTCCCAAACTGCTTTCTCCGAGGGGGGGTTACCCGTAGGGGCAGGGGCGGAAGAATTAGGGAAAAACATGCGCTCACATATTGGGACGATTGTAGGGTCTCTGGAAGGCGGTCCCCGGTATTTGGAAATTGCCGAAGGGTATGTTATGGAGTTAGGACTGGATGATCACGATGAAATCATAGGGTACAAATTTATAAACTTTGGTAAGATGATGAACTCCATCAGAGACGGCGTATCCCCTGACGCAGCTTTTAATAAGGCCGTAGGGACTTATGGCAGGTTCAAAGAGGCCGTTAAGAATATAGATCCGAGGAAGGAATAGGAGGTGAACACCATGGTTAATTTTGAGGGGATAGAGCGCAGAATTAATAAAATTAATTCTTGTTTGGAACATTATGGTATTAATAATCTTGAGGAGGCTAAGTCGCTAACGGTAAACAACGGAATTGACGTTGCAGAATTGGTCAAAGGGGTTCAGCCTATTGCTTTTGATAATGCGGTTTGGGCATATACGCTCGGAGCTGCCATCGCCATAAAAAAAGGTGAGCCGGATGTGAGGAAGATAGCCCTGTCTATAGGAGAAGGTTTGCAGGCTTTTACTATACCCGGTTCTGTGGCGGAACAAAGAGAAGTGGGTTTGGGTCACGGGGGTTTAGCCAGTATGTTGCTGGATGAAAAGACCAAAGTCTTTGCTTTTGTTGCCGGACATGAATCTTTTGCGGCTGCCGAAGGCGCTTTGGGAATTACCAAATATGCCGACAAAGTTCGCCAAGAACCCTTGAAGGTTGTGCTTAACGGCCTGGGTAAAGATGCTGCTAATATAATCGGCAGGATAACCGGTTTTACATTTGTGGAAACTAGGTATGACTTTAAAGCCGGTCAGGTACATATTATCAATGAAAAAAGATTTACCGAAGATAACAGAGCCAATGTGCGAATTTATGGGGCTGAGTCAGTAGACGAGGGTATCGCCATAATGAAACTGGAGAAGGTTGATGTTTCTATAACAGGTAACTCCACCAATCCGACCAGGTTCCAGCACCCGGTAGTTGCTACCTATAAGAAATGGTGTATTGAGAATGGAAAAGCATTCTTTTCAGTGGCTTCCGGCGGCGGGACCGGCAGGACTCTTCATCCTGACAACCTGGCGGCAGGGCCGGCATCTTATGGTATGACCGATACCATGGGACGCATGCACAGTGATGCCCAGTTCGCCGGTTCAAGCTCAGTGCCATCCCATGTGGACATGATGGGCTTTATTGGCATGGGAAATAACCCGATGGTGGGAGCGACAGTGGCTTTATCCGTAAAATTAGCTGAGGCTTTAAGGTAGTAAATTTCTAGGTGGTGATTAACTTGGACTATTTAGCGGTTGCTATTGCGGGTTTTTTGGGAGCCATCACAAGAGCGGCGTTAGGCAAAGCCATCAAAGGGTTGGTTGTTACTGTTTTTCCTTTGGGCACTTTTGTTATAAACCTAACCGGCTGTTTCATATTGAGCTTTTTCCTTACATTAACTTTGGAACGTCTCAAAATCAACCCTAGGTTGCGCTTAGCAATCGGGACAGGTTTTCTGGGAGCGTACACCACCTTTTCTACATTTTCAGTCGAATCGATTAATCTTGTAAAAAGCCATCAAATGTGGGTTTCACTTGCCTATATCCTGGGGACCTCAATGGGATGTGTTGTGCTGGCCTGGATTGGCGCAGCTGTAAGCAAGTTAATCACCGAGCAGCGTGACACTGAAGCCGAGATTTCGGAATAAATTGCTATAAAGAGGGATATACAATGGAATATCTATATGTTGGCATTGGCGGGATTTTGGGCGCCATGACCAGATATGGTCTAAGCAAATGGGTCGGCCAGCGTTGGAAAGGAGATTTTCCGCTGGCAACCTTTTGTATAAACATTACCGGTTCCTTTATTCTTGGGCTGCTATATGTTGTTTTATCAAAAACCGGCCCTGATATGGTCTTTTTAAAGAATCTTACTACTACCGGCTTTTTGGGAGCATATACAACATACTCAACTTTTTCCTATGAAATATTCAATTTGGTTGAAAACGGTGAGAAAGGTACAGCGGTGAAATATTTTTTGGCCAGTATCATTGTTGGGTTGATAGCAGCTTTTTTAGGGATGACTCTGGCGGAGTATTTATAAAGGAGGGTAATCATGGATATCACAGGTAGAGGTAAATTACTAAAAATATATGTCGGCGAGACTGAAAAGTGGAAGGGTAAGAATTTGTACCACCATTTATTATTAAAGTTGAAAGAAGAGGGAATTGCCGGAGTTACTGTTTACAGGGGCCTTGAAGGTTACGGCGCTGACAAAGTGCTGCATTCAGCCAGGATACTTGACATATCCGCGGATTTACCTATGATAATTGAGGCAGTCGACACTGAGGAAAATATAATAAAGGTATTGCCGCTTGTAAAAGAAATGGTGCCACGGGGACTTGTCATGGTTGTCGATGTGGAAGTTATTAAGTACGGTCCTTCTAATTCCAAAGGCGATGGGGCTCGCCAAAACTGCTGATTACAGCTAATAGCTCCTACCGGCAATTTTATTTTTTACCGGTAGGAGCTTTTCGTTTATATATGGAGTGAGAATTGATGAAAATTGCCTTGCTATCCGATATACATTCTAATCTTGAAGCGCTGCTGGCTGTTTTGGAAGATGCCAGGGAATACGGTGTGGATGAGTTCGTCTGTGCCGGTGATCTCGTGGATTACGGACCGAATCCCAATGAAGTAATCAAAGAAGCCATTGATAATAAATTCATTACGGTTATGGGCAATCATGACCAAGGTGTGGGATTAGATTTAGAACCTACTGCTTTTAAGATAGCACCAGACCGGAATATTGAGGATGAACTTATAGCATTGGCCTGGACACAGCAGAAAACTACATCAGTCAATAAAAAGTATCTGTTATCACTACCGATTGAAGTGTTATTGGACCGGGAAGGTTACCGTATTCTTTTAACACACGCTCTACCAAGTTCCTTGACATCTTATATAGGTCCTGGCACCCCTGATAAACTGGAAGAATTACATGCGCAATACCGGGCCGATATTTATGTCCTTGGACATTTGCATATTCCATATAAAGATATGTCAGCAGATGCGGTATTCATTAATCCCGGAAGCGTAGGCAAGCCTAAAGACCTAAATGCAGACGCGTCTTATGCCATATTGGATTTAAGGACAGGGATGAGCGTTGAGTTCCGAAAGGTAAAATACGATATAGAAACCACGATGAAAAAAATGGCTGTTGGCGGGTTGCCGCAATCATTAGCTGATGCATTACTGGCAGGAGAATAGAAGCAAGGGGAAGAGGCTATGTTAGCAAATTACAATAAATTAAAGGAAGCTATTAATGAAAGTTATGAGAAAATCAACCTGGCAGCCAAAGGGATCAATGATGAAATACTGTCCCAAAACATCTTAAATCAGGAGAAGCTGAACCAAAACGTATTTAATCTGGTGGTGCTTGGACAGTTTAAAAGGGGCAAGACTACCTTTATCAATTCACTGCTTGAGGCGGAATTGCTGCCGACTGCCGTTGTACCGCTGACTTCAATCGTCACAGTAATATCTTACGGCGAGAAAGTTGAAATAACAGTTATATTTAAAGATGACAGCACTCTGGTTATTCCTCCTGAAGAACTTCCGGAATACATTACCGAAGCCAAGAATCCTAATAATACCAAAAACGTAAAAGAGGTTAAAATTCTATATCCTTCCCCGTATCTGAAAGACGGTGTCAGGCTCATTGATACTCCCGGGGTAGGTTCAATCTATCAAAACAACACAGACGAAACATATAATTATATTCCAAAAGTAGATGCCGCGATTTTTCTTCTTTCGGTGGACCCTCCGATAAGCCAGGCGGAAGTTGAGTTCCTGGAAGATATTAAAAAGTATGCTGCCAAAATATTTTTCATTTTAAACAAAATAGATTATCTTTCGCCTGAAGACCGGGAAGAGTCCCTGGAATTCTCCAGGCAAGTGCTTGATACCAAAGTCGGTTTATCAAACATAAAGATATTTCCGTTATCAGCCAAGTTTGCCCTTGAAGGTAAGCTTGCCGGAAATAATGAAAAGTTAAAGGCCAGTTATTTGCCCTCTTTTGAGGCGGTGCTATCTGACTTTCTTTTGCGGGAAAAGGGTAAAACCGTTCTGTTAACCGCAATCAACAAAGCTGTGCTCCAGGGCAAACAGTTAATGGTGCTCATCGGCCTTGAAAAGAAGGCTTTAGGGTTACGGTTCAGGAGTTAACGGAAAAGATTGAGGAATTTAACAGACAGACGGATACTATTTCCCAGGAACAGGCTGACGCAGGTTATATCCTAAAAGGTGAAATGGGCAAGATGGTTGAAAACCTCGAAAACAACCTGGCTGATTTCCGGGAAACCCAGGTAATCAAATTGTATGGAGCAATGCAGGATTATATCCGAAAAAACTCCAAACTTGATAATAAAACACTAAACGATGCCGTAGATAAGCACCTGGCAGCACTTGTTGAAGATGCTTTTGAACAATGGAGACCTGTTCAGACGGAACTAATCAGCGGCGTTTTTGAAAAAATAGTATCAAGGTTTACCCTTAAAGCAAATCAAATCATTCAACATATTAATGAGATTTCCAAAAACATATTTGATATAGATGTTGAAGCTTTCAGCAAGATCGAAACGCTTACAGATACAAGCGATTTCTATTATATGCTGGAGGACGATGATACCATGTTTATGATTGATCCCTCCAAATTGTCTTACCTGCTTCCCAAGTTTGCCTTCAGAAACCTCATCATCCGAGATTTAAGAAAGAAGATTTGGGACCAGCTTGACCGCAACTGTGGCAGGATACGCTATGATTTTGTACAGCGGATTGATAAAAGCCAGAGAGCTTTTACATCCCAACTGAATGACAAAATCCAGGGTTTGCTTGACGGTGTGAGAAAGGCCACCAGCCGGGCACTCGAAAAGAAACAATGCAACGATGAAGAAGTCAACATCAATATACAAAAATTGAACTCAGCTGAAACCATATTGCATGAAGCACTGGTTGACCTCGAGTCATTAAAGGGAAGTCTTGGCTGGAAAAGCAGTTGAATAAAAACCTCTTCCGGTGACAGAATATTGATAACGGAGGAGGTGAGCACGGATTGAGACATTTGAAAGGTAAAATCGCAGTAGTAATGGCAGTGTTTTTAGTATTAGCTCTAATGGCAGGGTGCGCTCCCCAGAAAAAACCGGTTCCGCAGAGGCCGCTGCCCGGGACTGAAGTCAACCCCACACCCAACAGGACACCTGCGCAGAACAGGGATATTGCCGGTGATATAGCCGATAAGGTTATAGCTGTCCCGGGAGTCGAGAGGGCTTATACGGTAGTTATCGGCAACGCTGTTCTGATAGGAATTGACCTGGATGCCGGGAAGCAGGAAAAAGGCATCAGTGATGTCAAGAACCGCGTGGCCGAAAAGGCAGAGGCTGACCCGCGGATTGTCAGGGCATATGTTTCCACCGATCCCGACGTTACAGCCAGGATCAGGGAGATCGCCGATAACATCAGAAAGGGCAGGCCTCTAACTGATTACCTGGATGAAATCGGGGAAATCATTCAGCGGCTGGCACCAAAAACCGACTAAAAAAACAGAAGCTGGTCCCGGGTTTCCCCCGGAGCCAGCTTCAGTTTTATTCGGCAGTTTTGAGGGATGAGAAAATGTGCTATAATATATTCACCATATACCAAGGTGGGGATAAAATGTCTTTCTCCGTTGATACCAAAAACGAACTGGCCAGGGTTATGGCCAAAAAGCCCTGCTGCCAGCTGGCGGAACTGGCCGGTATAATAAAAATGGACGGGCTTATTCAGATCAGCGGCCGGCATGAGATGGCCCTACAGCTGATTACTGAGAACGCTGCTGTCGCCAGGAAGATTATTACTTACCTGAAGAATCTTTTCGGTGTGCATACCGATACACTGATGAAGAAAAATTTCCGCCTCAAAAAAAACAATATCTATGTGGTCAGGATGCTGCCCCGACCGGAAGTTTCCCATGTCCTCCGGTCAGCCGGCCTGATTGATGAAAACGGTTATCTCTCGGAAGGCGTCAAACCGGAGTTGATTAGGAAAGACTGCTGCCGGCGGGCGTACCTGCGCGGGGTTTTTCTGGGAGGCGGGTCTGTCAGCAGCCCTGAGGGAGATTACCACCTTGAAATTCTGGTCAATGACGAAAATTTTGCCGGGGAACTCTGTAATTTGATGCAGCGTTATGACCTGATGGCCAGGATAAACAAGCGGAAAAACTGGGATGTTGTTTATCTGAAGGGGAGCGAGGAGATTATCAGGCTCCTTAACCTGATGGGGGCATATACAGCTCTGTTGAATTTTGAAAATGTCAGAATTTATAAAGATGTGCGTAACCAGGTCAACCGCCTGGTTAACTGTGAGACAGCTAACCTCAATAAGACCGTTAACGCTGCCGTTAAACAAGTTGAGGATATTAAAATAATAGAGGAAACCATCGGACTCTCCAAGCTTCCCGGCAACCTCCGCTCCATTGCCGAAATGCGTATGAACTACCCCGATATCAGCCTGAAGGAGTTGGGCGAAATGCTGCAGCCGCAGATAGGAAAATCCGGTGTCAACCACCGGATTAGGAGAATTCAGAGAATAGCCGATAAAATCCGGGAAAAAGGTCAGGTTTAGTGCGCTAAAAAGTAGAATAGGGACATATTTCCCCTGAATAAACTGATATTAAGCGGAAACGGAAGAAGCAAAGGAGTGCAGGTAATGAAGTTGGGGTTTGGCATGACCCAGGAACAGACCCAAAAACTGGTGATGACCCCGGAGCTGAGACTGGCAATTAAAGTTCTCCAGCTATCTACTGTGGAACTACAAGAATACATAGAGGAGCAGCTGGTGGAAAACCCTGTTCTGGAAACGGCCGAGGAAGTCGGCGAGGAAGCCGGCGAAACCGGAGACAGTGCACCTGAGGACCGGCTCTCCAAAAAGGAAAGCGAAAGGCTTGATATAGACTGGGAGCAGTATTTCGACGATACCGGTGAGACATGGTCCGGGTCGGTCGTAAACAGAGAGCAGGAGGAACTGCGTTTCGACAATTTTATTGCCGAGATTCCCACCCTGCAGAGCCATCTTTTGTTTCAGTTGGGTTTGGCTGGATTTAACGAAGAGGAAAAGACAGTAGGGGAGTTTTTAATCGGGAATATTGACGGCAACGGGTACCTGGAGTGCTCGGTGGATGAGGCCGCTATTCAGTGCGGGGTCCTGTTTGCGGCTGCCGAAAGGGTTTTGCAAATAATCCAGGGTTTTGATCCACCCGGTGTGGGGGCCCGGAATCTAAGAGAATGCTTGCTCATACAGTATGAACAGCTCAATTTGCAGGATGACCTGCTGAAACAGATTATTAATTACCACCTGGAAGAAGTGGCGGCGGGAAAGGCTATGAAAGTGGCCAAGAAGATGGGAGTATCGCTCAATGAAATTCAGAGGTCTATTGACCAATTGAAGTTGTTGGAACCCAAACCCGGGAGAAAATTTTCTTCCAGTGAAGGAACCCGGTACATTGTACCCGATGTCGTGGTAGAAAAAGTGGACGGGGAGTACATTATACTGGTGAACGATATTTCGGCGCCGCGGCTGACGGTCAACCCTGTATACAGGGAAATAATCAGGGGGAACCAGTGCCAGGGAGAGAGCCGAAAATACGTCGAATCAAAATTAAATTCCGCTTTATGGCTGATCAAGAGCATAGAACAGCGCAGGGTAACGCTCTACAGGGTGGCCCGGTGCATTGTGGATTTTCAGAGAGATTTTTTTGAACGCGGAATTAAGTTCCTCCAGCCCATGAACCTCAAACGGGTAGCTGAATTCCTGGGGGTCCACGAATCCACGGTAAGCAGGGCCACTGCCAATAAATATATGCAGTCCCCCCGCGGGGTTTTTGATATGAAGTTCTTCTTTTCCAGTGGGGTTGCCAATACCCAGGGTACCATGACCTCCGCGGAAGCGGTGAAGAAGATGATCAGGGAGCTGGTCGAAAATGAGGATCAGCGCAAGCCCCTCAGCGACCAGAAGATTGCAGGGCTGCTGCAGGACAGGGGTGTGGATATATCCAGGCGGACCGTGGCCAAATACAGAGATGAGATAGGTATTCTTCCGATATCACAGAGAAGACGGTACTAATCCTGCCATATAATGGATATTTTGTCGATGAAAAAATATGGTTATCAAAGAGGATTTTACAAATTAGCTGAAGAATAAGATTACCGTTTAAGTATTTTTTCGCTTCTTTTTTGGTTCGCCGGGACACAAAATAAATATGTGGGACAAAAAATGGCCAACTAGCCGGATGGTCTCAGCCGGAAAGGGAGGAACCTCGTGTCTGATATTCTCACCTTACAGCAAAAGATAGCTCCGGAATTAATAGAACTAATGGAAAGAAGATATACTATACTGCGACATATATCTCACTCCCAGCCGGTGGGGAGGAGAACTCTGGCCAACATTTTGAAACTGGGTGAACGGATAGTCCGCGGCGAATTGGACTTCCTCAAAAACCAGGGCCTGCTGGAAGGGGAATCTTCCGGGGTACGGCTTACGGGGGAAGGAGAAATCCTTATCCATCAGTTGGCGGATTTTATTAAACACCTCCGAGGGATAAATGATATTGAGGCTCGCCTCAGGGAGCGGCTCAAACTGGGTCAGGTCATCATTGTGCCCGGTAATTCCGATGAGGACGAACTGGTCAAAAAGGAACTTGGCCGGGCCGCAGCCAGGTATCTCCTTGAAATCATGAGAGGCGGCAGCATCATAGCCGTGACGGGAGGAACCACCGTAGGCGACGTGGCTGATGCCGTTCCCATATCTCATAGTCCGCATAATGTACTGGTGGTTCCCGCCCGCGGGGGCCTCGGGGAAGACGTGGAAATCCAGGCCAATACCATTGCCGCTAAAATTGCCAAGAAACTGATCGCTTCATACAGGCTCCTGCACGTCCCAGATAACATCGGGGAAGACGCCGTGAGGTCTCTCGGCAGGGACCCGCATATCAGGGATATTACCAAGACAATAAAGTCCGCTGATATTCTGATCCATGGGATAGGAAATGCGGAGGAACTGTCCATCAGCAGGGGGGATAACCCCGATGATACCAAAAAGCTTATGCGGGCCGGAGCGGTCGGCGAAGCCTTTGGCCACTATTTTGCCAAAGATGGGACCATCGTGAGGACAATTCACAGCCTGGGTGTCCGTTTAAACGATCTGAAGAATATCAGGCAGGTCATCGGGGTAGCCGGCGGCAGAAAAAAAGCCGATGCCATCCTTTCAGTTGTTTCTAACGGTTATGAAACAGTACTGGTCACGGATGAAACTGCTGCCAAGGCCATGCTGAACAACTTCAAATCATGAATTTTGAATCGAAGACTGAGGGGCGCAGAGAGTCCTGGGTTCAAAATTCAATTTAAAATTCAAAACAAGTGAGGAGGAGATTTAAATGAGTGTTAAAGTAAGTATTAACGGATTTGGCCGGATTGGGAGGCTGGTCTTCAGAGCAGCGCTAAATAACCCGCAGGTCGATATCGTAGCAGTGAATGACCTGACTGATGCCAAAACCATGGCTCACCTGCTAAAGTACGACTCGGTACACGGCATCTTTAATGCTGATGTACAGGCGGCCGATAATGCTATCATTGTGAACGGTAAAGAGATTAAAGTAACTGCTATTACCGACCCTGCTGCCCTGCCGTGGCAGGAGTTGGGCGTAGAAGTTGTTGTCGAATCAACCGGGCGTTTCTCCAAGCGCTCTGATGCCGCCAAACACCTGGATGCAGGCGCTAAAAAGGTCATTATATCATCACCTGGTAAGGAAGAGGATATCACCATAGTTATGGGTGTAAACCAGGATAAGTATGACCCCGCCAAACATCATGTTATATCCAATGCGTCATGCACCACCAACTGCCTGGCGCCGTTTGCCAAGGTGGTACACGAGAAGTTTGGTATCGTTAGAGGCCTGATGACAACCATCCATGCTTATACCAACGACCAAAAGATTCTCGACCTGCCCCATAAGGACCTGCGCAGGGCCAGGGCAGCGGGCATGTCAATTATCCCGACCTCCACCGGCGCTGCCAAGGCAGTCGGCCTGGTTCTGCCCGAACTGAAAGGCAAGCTTAACGGTTTTGCCATGAGGGTTCCCACACCCAATGTTTCAGTAGTTGATCTGGTCGTTGAACTGCAGAAGTCGACCACCGCAGAAGAAATCAACGGCGCTTTGCAGGCCGCCGCCGCAAACGAACTGAAGGGAATCATGATGTATTCCGATGAGCCTCTGGTTTCCATCGATTATAATGGCAACCCGCACTCCTCAATTGTTGACGGTCTCTCTACCATGGTCATGGAAGGCAACATGGCCAAAATTGTTTCCTGGTATGATAATGAGTGGGGTTACTCCAACCGGTTAGTCGACCTGATCGGGTATATTGTAGCCAAGGGCCTGTAATCGGACCGGGGGAGGTATTAAACCATGGGCATTAAGACTGTCAGAGACATGGATGTTAAAGGGAAACGCGTATTTGTCAGGGTAGATTTCAACGTACCTCTTAACGACAATAAAGTGATTACCGATGATACCAGGATCAGGGCGGCTCTGCCGACCATCCGGTACCTGATAGACCAGGGGGCGAAGGTGCTGCTGGCTTCCCACCTGGGCCGCCCCAAGGGGCAGGTTAATGAGAAATATACCCTTGCTCCCGTTGCCCGTAAGCTCAGTGAAATCCTGGGCACGCCGGTTCTCTTTGCCTCGGACTGTATAGGGGAAGAAGCCAAGAGGGTTGCGGTTGGCTTACAGGACGGGGATGTGGCTTTGCTGGAAAACCTGCGGTTCCACCCCGAAGAAGAAAAGAACGAACCGGGTTTTGTGAAGGAACTTGCCTCTTTGGCCGACATTTATGTTAACGACGCCTTTGGGACTGCCCACAGGGCACATGCGTCAACTGCCGGTATTGCCGGTTTGCTCCCTTCGGCAGCGGGGTTTCTGATGGAAAAAGAAGTTGAGTATCTTGGAAAAGCCCTGTCGAACCCCGTTGAACCATTCGTGGCAATTATTGGTGGGGCAAAGGTTTCCGATAAAATCGGGGTGATTGAAAACCTACTGGACAAAGTTAATACTCTTATTATAGGCGGAGGGATGGCTAACACCTTTCTCAAAGCCCAGGGTCTTGAAATGGGTAAGTCTCTTGTTGAAGAAGATAAAGTTGCCCTCGCTGCAGAAGCCCTCAGGAAGGCAGCGGCCAAGGGGGTCAAGGTGCTGCTGCCGACTGACCTGACGGTGGCAGAGGCGGTTTCTGCGGAAGCCCCTCATAAAGTTGTAGGGAAGGACCAGGTTCCGCCTGGTTGGTCTGCTGTAGATATCGGACCGGATTCAGCCCGAGTGTTTGCCGAAGAAGTTAAAAAGGCCAATACTATTATATGGAACGGCCCGATGGGAGTCTTTGAGATGGCGCCATACGCCAAGGGGACAGAGGCAGTGGCCAAAGCAGTGGCAGAATCCGATGGGACTTCAATTGTCGGCGGCGGAGACTCGGTAGCCGCCGTCAAGAAAATGGGTGTAGCCGAAAAGGTAAGCCACATCTCCACCGGCGGCGGCGCTTCCCTGGAATTCCTGGAAGGCAGGGAACTGCCGGGAGTCGCGGCGCTGGGAAAAAAGGGCCAGATGCGGAAGCCAATAATTGCCGGTAACTGGAAAATGTATAAAACTGCGGGGGAAGCCGCGGCCATGGTGAAAGAACTTGCCGGTTTAACTGCTGGTATTACCGAGGTGGAAACGGTTGTCTGCCCCCCGTTTACGGCCCTAAGTACGGTACTTGAAGCAGTCCAAGGCTCAAATATAGCTGTCGGGGCTCAGAATATGCATTGGGAGGTTCAGGGGGCCTTTACCGGGGAGGTTTCCCCTGTGATGTTAAAGGACCTCGGCTGTAAATATGTGATTATCGGTCATTCCGAACGCCGTGAGTATTTCGGCGAAACTGACGAAAACGTAAATAAGAAGGTTAAGGCCGCATTTAAATACGGTTTGATGCCCATAGTTTGCGTGGGAGAAAAACTTGCCCAGAGAGAACAGGGGATCACGGAACAGGTAGTACGGAACCAGGTGGAAAAAGGCATCGCCGGCCTGGATAACGATCAGGCGGCCAGCCTGGTTGTTGCCTACGAACCCGTCTGGGCCATCGGTACCGGGAAAACAGCCTCTAATGAAGACGCCCGGCAGGTGATAGGTTTTATCAGGAACGTTATTTCTAAAATATACGGCAGGGAAATTGCCGCCAAGATCCGCATCCAGTATGGCGGAAGTGTAAAACCCGACAACATTGCGGGCCTGATGCAGCAGGAGGATATCGACGGCGCACTGGTTGGCGGCGCCAGCCTGGAAGCGAAAAGTTTTGCTGGAATAGTGAAGTACAGCTAGGAGTTCGGAGTTCGGAGTTCGGAGTTGGCCAGTCTCCTAACTACGTCGAGTCAAAGGGGGGTGGTTGAATGGCGGCTGACAGGAAACCGTTGATGCTGATAATCCTCGACGGATGGGGTATAAGGGAAGAAACAGAAGGGAACGCAGTCGCTCAGGCCAATACTCCCTATTTTGACGGGCTTCTTGATACATACCCCCATACTGAAGTGGCGGCCAGCGGGGAGGATGTAGGACTTCCCGACGGGCAGATGGGTAATTCGGAAGTCGGCCACCTGAATATGGGGGCTGGGCGAATAGTCTATCAGGAATTGACCCGCATATCCAAAGCCATCCGGGAAGGCAGCTTTTTTACCAATGATACCCTGCTGGAGGCCATTAATGTTGCTAAGGAAAAGGACACTGCCCTGCACCTGATCGGGCTGCTCTCAGACGGGGGGGTCCACAGCCATATCACTCACCTCTATGCCCTGTTAGAGTTAGCCAAACGACAGGGTTTGCAGCGGGTCTTTGTGCATGCGCTGCTGGACGGTCGTGATGTTCCCCCGGCCAATGCCAGGGAATACATCGATGCCCTCGAAAGTAAATTCCGGGAACTCGGGTTGGGTGCAATAGCCACGGTCATGGGCAGGTACTATGGCATGGACCGCGACAGGAGATGGGAGCGGGTGGAGAAGGCTTATAACGCCATAGTTTTTGGCGAAGGATTGAAGGCCACCCTTGCTTCCGGAGCTGTGGCCAATTCGTACGAAGCCGGGAAAACCGATGAATTTGTTGAACCCACGGTAATCATCAAACCGACCGGGACGCCGGTGGCAACGGTGCGGGATGGGGACACAGTGATTTTCTATAATTTCCGCCCCGACCGGGCCAGGGAAATAACCCGCGCTCTTGTGGATGAGGATTTTACGGGATTTACCAGAAAAGCAGGCTTCCCCAGGGTCCATTATATATGTATGACTCAATATGATAAGACCATTGAAGCGCCTATTGCTTTTAAACCCCAGGTTCTGGTGCATACCCTGGGTGAATATCTGAGCCAACAAGGCTTAAAACAGCTTAGAATAGCGGAAACCGAAAAATATGCCCATGTCACGTTTTTCTTTAATGGCGGGGTTGAACCCCCTAACGAGGGCGAAGACCGTATTCTTATTCCCTCGCCGAAAGTGGCCACCTATGATTTAAAACCTGATATGAGTGCCAATGAAGTGACCGAGGCTGTATTAAAAGAAATTGCCAAAGAGAAATTCGATGTGATTATCCTTAATTTTGCCAACCCCGATATGGTGGGGCATACGGGAATGATGGAGGCAGCCGCAAAGGCCGTTGAAACCATTGACGATTGTTTGGCGAAAATCGTGGAAACCGTAAAAAGCAGGAATGGAATTGTTCTGATTACCGCTGACCACGGCAATGCGGAGCAGATGACAGATCCGCATACCGGTCAGCCCCATACTGCCCATACCACTAACCCGGTGCCTTTTATTTACATTGACCGGCACTCTAAAGTTACCCTGCGGCCCGGCCGGCTGGAGGATATCGCACCGACAGTACTGGCTCTGCTTGGCTTGGACAAACCTCCCGAGATGACGGGAAAATCGTTGATAGTGAGTAGTGAGACATTATAATACTGGCCACTGGCCACCGGTCACTGGCCACTAAAATGGAGGTAGGAGAACATGACAATTATTGGTGATGTTTATGCCCGGGAAATTCTTGACTCCCGGGGAAATCCCACGGTTGAGGTCGAAGTCATCCTGGAAGACGGGACGACGGCAAGGGCGGCAGTGCCATCGGGTGCTTCAACGGGAGCATATGAAGCTGTTGAGCTGAGGGATAATGATAAGTCCCGCTATTTGGGCAAAGGTGTATTGAACGCCGTGGAAAATGTCAACAGCATCATTGCCCCGGAAATTATCGGGTTTGATGCGCTGGACCAGGTCGGTATAGATCAGACAATGATTGACCTGGACGGCACCCCCAATAAAGGCCGCCTAGGGGCCAACGCCATCCTGGGCGTATCCATGGCTGTGGCCAAGGCAGCCGCCAACGCCCTGGACATGCCCCTGTACAAGTACCTTGGCGGAATTAATGCCAAGGAACTTCCTGTTCCCATGATGAATATCCTTAACGGTGGGAAGCACGCCGATAATAATGTGGACATCCAGGAATTCATGGTTATGCCGGTGGGCGCTGCCAATTTTGCTGAAGCCCTGAGGATGTCTGCTGAAATCTTCCATAACCTTAAATCAGTACTAAAAAGTAAAGGCCTGAATACCGCAGTCGGAGATGAAGGCGGCTTTGCTCCCAACCTGGGTTCTAATGAAGAGGCTCTAAGAGTGATTATGGAGGCAATCGCCAAGGCCGGTTACAAACCGGGAGAGGATGTAATGATGGCCCTCGACGTGGCAGCCACCGAGCTCTATAAAGACGGTAAATATATTCTGGAGGGGGAAGGTAAAACCAAAACTTCCGATGAAATGATAGATTTCTATGAGCAGATTGTTGACAAGTATCCCATCATTTCCATTGAAGACGGCCTTTCCGAGGATGACTGGGAAGGCTGGCACAGGTTGACATCCCGGCTTGGCGGTAAAATCCAGCTGGTCGGAGATGACCTCTTTGTTACCAATACCGAAAGGCTGGCCAGGGGCATCGGGTCCAAGACGGCCAACTCTATTCTGATCAAGGTCAACCAGATCGGCACTCTCACCGAGACGTTTGATGCCATTGAGATGGCTAAGCGGGCCGGCTATACTGCGGTGGTTTCCCATCGTTCCGGTGAAACCGAGGATGCCACCATTGCCGACATAGCGGTGGCCACCAACGCAGGACAGATCAAGACCGGGGCTCCCTCCAGGACCGATAGGGTGGCCAAGTATAACCAACTCCTGCGAATTGAGGAAGAACTGAGCGATATTTCCCAGTACAAGGGGAGAAAAGCCTTTTACAACCTGAAAAAGTAGTCATATGACAGGTCTGCCCACTATATGTTAATAGTGGGTTGACTTGTTCCTGTCAAAAGTTTTTGAATCTTCTCTACATTCCCGTGATTCTTGTTGAAATTTTGTCCATCCTATGGTATAATTGACCATCATGGGTCATCCTGGTTAGGGGGGTGGTTAACTTACATATCCGGGTTCTCGGTATCTAACCAGAAACCCATTCGATGCAGGGACGAAAAGAGATAAGGTCCCCAAAAAAATTTTTAGGAAGAGGAGAGTGAGAGTGTCCAATGAGTTTGAGTGATCCTTCAATGAATTTGGCATGGATTTCCTTTGTAACAGGTATTATTTCTATTATTCTTGCATTTGTCTTTCTCGCCAGCGTACTGAAGGAAGACATGGGAACCCCACGGATGAAGGAACTGTCAGACGCTATTTACGAAGGCGCGATGGCATTCCTGAACCGCCAGTACAAAACACTGGCACCGCTTGTCGTCATTATCTTCATTGTCTTATTCTTTGTTCCCGTTGAGTTATTTACCCATGGTGACCCGGAAGCCGCTTCTCAGGTAACGGGGATGACCGGTATGTTAGCTCTGCCGATATCCTTCCTGGTTGGAGCTGTTGCTTCCGCATTTGCCGGTTATGCCGGAATGGTTAGTACCACCAAATCCAATGCCCGGACTACTAATGCAGCCCGGACAGGGATCAGAAAAGCCTTGATTATTTCCTTCCGCGGCGGCGCTGTAATGGGCCTGTCCGTTGCCGGCTTAGGTCTGGCCGGTGTTTCCGGTTTGTATCTGTTGTTCAAAATTCCCGCAGTTATTAACAGTTTTGCCTTCGGAGCCAGTGCCGTTGCTCTCTTTGCACGGATTGGCGGCGGTATCTACACTAAGGCTGCTGACGTAGGTGCTGACCTGGTTGGTAAAGTTGAAGCCGGTATTCCTGAAGACGACCCGCGGAACCCTGCTGTTATCGCCGACAACGTTGGTGACAACGTAGGTGACACCGCCGGTATGGGCGCCGACCTCTTCGAATCCTATGCCGCTACCGCTATTGCCGCTATGGTTATCGGCGGCAGTGCGCTGAAGCCAAGCGGACTGTCTCTGCAGGGGATTTTATTCCCGCTGCTCATTGGTGCTGTTGGTATCGTTGCTACCATTATCGCTACTCAATTTGTCAGAATGCCCAGCGAAGATTCGAACCCGCAGACCGCTCTTAACTACGGTCTTTGGGGAACCAATATAATCACTGCTGTTGTTGGTTACTTCTTAATTGCCAGACCCCTTTTCGGTGAACTTGCCAACGGTATCTATGTAGGTATCATCGCGGGTCTGTTAACTAACGTGGCCATCGGTTATATTACCGAGCTTTATACCTCCTATCATAAGCGCCCAGCCCAGGAAATTGCTGAAGCCTCTCAAACAGGAGCGGCAACAGTTCTGATCAAGGGTCTGGCCGTTGGTTTGAAATCAACAGTTTACCCGATTCTGGTAATCGTAATCGCAATTTGGGCTTCCTATTTCTTTGCTGAGAATGCCATGGAAGGCCTTGGTATTTACGGTATCGCCATGGCAGCCATGGGTATGCTTTCAACCGCAGGTATGGTTGTTGCTATTGACTCTTTTGGTCCGGTTGCTGACAATGCCGGTGGGATTGCCGAAATGGCTGAGCTTGGCCCGGAAGTCCGGAAAAACACTGACAAGCTGGATGCTGTTGGTAACACCACTGCTGCTGTAGCAAAGGGTTTTGCTATCGGCTCCGCTGCTCTTACCGCCCTGGCCCTGTTTACCGCCTATGCGGAATCCGCAGGCTTGGCCGGTGCTGAAGGTACTGGGATTAACATTCTTAACCCAATCGTTATTATTGGTCTCTTCATCGGCGCCACAGTGCCGTACTTGGTAGCTTCCTACGCGATGGAAGCTGTTGGTAAGGCCGCCTTTGAAATGATTGATGAAGTACGCCGCCAGTTCCGTGAGATTCCCGGCCTGATGGAAGGTACAGGGAAACCCGATTATGCCCGTTGTGTTGACATCAGTACCCGCGCAGCCATCAAGCAGATGGTAGCTCCTGGTCTTGTAGCTATCGGTACTCCGATTGTTGTTGGCTTCCTGCTTGGCCCTCTGGCCCTCGGCGCTGTTTTGGCCGGCGGCACCGCTTCCGGCGTTTTGATGGCCCTGTTTATGGCTAACGCCGGCGGCGCATTTGACAATGCCAAGAAGTACATCGAAACCGGTAAACTTGGCGGTAAAGGCAGTGATAATCACAAGGCCGCCGTTGTTGGTGACACCGTTGGTGACCCCTTCAAGGATACTGCCGGTCCGGCTATGAACCCGCTGATCAAGGTTATGGGTACTATTTCTCTGATCCTTGCTCCGCTGGTAGCAAAATATAATGTTTTTGGTAAACTCTTCGAGTAGAAGAATAAGAAAAAAGGTGCCGGATTATTCATTCCGGCGCTTTTTTTTTGAGGAAAAACATTGAACTTGTTTTTTTACAGTTTAGCAGGGGAATGGTATAAACGCTCGTGACTGATGCTCCGCGGCGTAGTCCTGCTAATACTCAGCCTGTGGATAAAGGTCTGTTCCGCATATCACAGCAGCAGTATCGGGAGCGGCCATACCTTTATCCACAGGCAACCTTGATGGGGTGGGGAAACAGAAAAAAATAAGTTATATTAAAAAAAAGAAGTTGCTTTTTTTAAAAGACGGGTGTACTATATAAGTGTATTACTGTACTAATACAGTATTGGAGGTTGGCGCTGTGTGGTTCCACATTAACCCTTCAGGCGGGATACCTATTTACATGCAGATAATCAACCAGGTGAAGCGCGCTACGGCCAGCGGCCTGATGAAGGCCGGTGACCAGATGCCTTCCGTGCGGGAACTGGCCATTGAGCTTACTGTCAACCCCAACACAGTTGCCAAAGCGTATCAGGAACTGGAACGCGAAGGGGTTATCAGGACGGTCAGGGGAGTTGGGACCTTTATAACCGAAAAAGAGATTAAAATTGTTCATGAAGAGAGGGTCAGGGCTTTGCAATCGGCTATCGACAGCGCTCTCGTGGAGGCCCACCACCTTGGTTTTGCGGAAGCAGAAGTAAGGAAGATTTTCGAGGAAAGAATTAATGATTGGAGGGTGAAGAACCGATGACAGCTGAAATGGCTATCCTGACCAGGGGCTTGACCAAGATGTATAAGGATATATTAGCCGTTAACGGCCTCGACCTTGAGGTCAGGAGAGGGAGTATTTATGGGTTTTTAGGGCCGAACGGCGCCGGCAAGACAACCACGATAAAACTGCTGCTGAACCTGACTTACCCGACTTCAGGCATAGCAACGGTCCTCGGGCATGATGCAGTAACTGAAAGTCTGGCAGTCCGCGGCCGGGTGGGTTACGTGGCCGAGGAGCCGGTCATCTATGAGTACATGCGGGTAAGTGATCTGGTAGACTTCTGCCGGAGGACCTACACTAACTGGGATATGGCAGTAGCCGGCAGGTACCTTGATTTGTTTGAACTCCCGGTCGGCAAAAGAGTGAAGGAACTTTCCAAGGGGATGAAAAATCAGTTAGCCTTATCCATAGCGTTGGGTTCCAGACCGGAACTACTGATTTTGGATGAACCGACAGGCGGCCTTGACCCCATCAAGACCCGGGAGTTCTTTAAGGTAATTCTTGAACAGGTTGCCGAAACCGGCCAGACCGTGTTTTTTTCCTCCCATAGGCTGTACGAGGTTGAGCGGGTAGCCGATACTGTAGGGATTATCCATAAGGGTAGGCTGGTGTTTAACAAGAGCCTGGATGAGATTAAGTCAAATCTCAAAAAAGTACGAGTGGTATTCAATGAGGAAACTTCGCCGACCGGTCTTAAAGATGTACCCGGGGTAAATTCTATCATAAGACAGGGGCGGGGTTGGATAATTGAATGTGATGGCTGTCTTGAAGAAATTAAGGCAAAGTTAGGTGAGATCAATCCCGTCGATATAGAAGTAATCGATATGACTTTGGAGGATGTTTTCACGCGTTATGCGGGAGGTGTTGGAGATGGCCGGTAAAGGTTTGTGGATTAAGGAAATACAAGCCGGAAAGTTTAAGTTTTTGATAGGTTTGCTGGTTTTTGGTGTTGTGGGTGTCTTTATACCGCTAACCTACGGTACTATTGCCCGCCTTATGGATACAGTACCGATTCCCGCTCAATTCGTCGAACAGGCAAAACTGTTAAAGGATTATGGATTCTATATCTGGTCACAGTGGTTCGGAAAAAATCTATACCAATTTGCCACCATAATGGCAGTTATTTTTGGTTCCGGCATAATTTCCACTGAAGTTTCAAAAAAAACCATCCAGTTTTTATTGGCCAAACCTATCCGGAGACAGGAAGTATTCATGATTAAATATGTTGTAAACTATTCGGCATTGGCCCTGGTGGTTATTATTTCAACACTGGCATTGTATATAGCCGTTATCACAACAGGGCATAGTTTTCCCTTTACCGTAATTATGCAGAACACTGTGATGGCCCTTGCCGGTTCATCAGTGATATTTTCAACCTCCGTATATTTTTCCACGGTATTTGACCAGACGCTGCGATCGGTCCTTGTTTCACTGGCTGTGGCACTCATGTTTTCGATTCCCGGGTTATTCTCGGTGGTAAGGGATTTCTCGATTTATTATCACATGAGCGGTTATGAGATATTTATAGGAAAAGGTTTTCCCTTTATTCCGGTAATTGTCATGATTATTGTATCAGGAGTTCTCTATCAAATGGCTAACAGAAGGTTCAGCCGCCGGGATTTTTAGAATATGGAGGGATTGATTATTGCCATTCCGGACAAAATATGCTAAACTTTATGTGTTAGTCTTTCAGGCCCCGGGAGGTGAGTTTCTTGAATATTTTACGAATTATTATTACAGCTATTCATATTCTGCTGGCACTGGGCATTATTGTAACTGTGTTGCTGCAGTCAGGAAAAAGCGCCGGTTTATCGGGAGCCATTGCCGGGGGCGCCGAGACCCTGTTTGGTAAGAAAAAAGGTATGGATGAGTTCCTGAGTAAGCTTTCTGCCGGTTTTGCCATAGGCTTTCTAATTACCTCACTGCTGTTGAGCATAGTTAAATAATATACTACTAATTTAATATTCGTTTGAAGAAATGCCGGTAGTCCGGCATTTATGCTTTCTGTATTGTTTTAACTACATATCTTTCTGGCAAGAATATTGTTGGAAGCAGGTGATAAGGTGAAAGAACAGATACTGGAATTTATGAGACGGGAGGCATATAGGCCTCTGTCAGCTGCCGAGCTTTTTGGTGAGCTCGGAGTACAAAATAGGGAAGAATTTATCAACAGCCTGCAGGAACTGGAACGTGAGGGTAAAGTAATCTGTACCAGAAAAATGCGGTACGGGCTGCCTGAAAAAATGAACCTGGCTGTAGGCAGGCTGCAGGGGCACCCTAACGGGTTTGCGTTTTTAATTCAGGATACCCCGGGAATTCCCGATGTATTTATCAGCGCCGATAACTTAAACGGCGCGATGCATAATGACAGGGTAGTGGCCAGGCGTTTGGGAAGCTCATGGCATGGTCCGAAACAGGAAGGAGAAATCATCCGGATTCTGACCAGGGCCAACCAAACAATGGTTGGTACTTATGACTCCGGAAGAAAATACGGTTTTGTGACCCCTGATGAAAACCGTATCAGCACTGATGTCTTCATTCCCCGCGGCAAAGATAAAGGAGCTGCTACCGGCGATAAGGTAGTGGTGGAAATTACTGACTGGTCGGAACGCCGGCGCAATCCGGAAGGCAAAATCATTAATATTATCGGCCACAAAGATGAACCCGGCACTGATATCGAGTCAATTGTCTGGAAATACGGACTGCCCCAGGAATTCCCCAAACTCATCATGAACGAGGTCCGAAAAATTCCTATGCAGGTTACTGCCGAGCAGATCCGCGGGCGGTTAGACCTGCGGGACCTGTTGATGGTAACCATAGACGGTGAAGATGCCAAAGACCTGGATGACGCCGTATCACTGGAAATTCTCCCCAACGGTAATTACCGCCTGGGGGTCCATATTGCCGATGTGGGCAGCTATGTGCCGTCAGGCAGCGCTCTGGACAAGGAAGCATATAAGAGGGGTACCAGCGTGTATCTGGTAGACCGGGTAGTGCCGATGCTGCCACCTGAGTTATCAAACGGTATATGCAGTCTCAATCCACGTATTGACAGGCTCTCGCTTTCCGTATTTATGGAAATCGATGAACAAGGCCAGGTGCATAACCACCAGATTAAAGAAGCGGTCATAAATATTAATGAGCGCATGACTTATACCAACGTTAAGAGGATTTTAGTGGATAAAGACCCGGAACTCATGAACAGGTACGATTACCTGGTTGAGATTTTTCGGAGCATGGAAAAACTCTGCCTTATCCTCCATAATCGCAGGCAGCAGAGAGGCAGTATCGATTTTGAATTCCCTGAGGTTAAGGTCAAACTCGACGAACAGGGTCATCCCGTGGATATTGTAAGGTATGACAGGTCTATCGCCGACCGGATTATCGAGGAATTTATGCTTATAACCAACGAGACTGTGGCTGAGCATTTTTACAATGATAAGATGCCGTTTGTTTACCGGATTCATGAGATTCCTGACGGCGAAAAGCTTGCTAATCTCAACAGATTCCTGTTTACCTTCGGTTTAAGTATAAAGGGATTTAACAATATCAACCCGGGGGCCTTTCAGGAGGTCCTGAAGAAAGTCGAAGGCCGGCCCGAGGAGCGGGTTATCGCTACAGTTATGCTGCGGACCATGAAGCTGGCCCGTTACAGTGAAGAAAATACCGGGCATTTCGGCCTGGCGGCGGAGAATTACTGCCATTTTACCTCGCCCATCAGGCGGTACCCCGACCTGGTGATCCACAGGATAATCAAGGAGGTTCTGGTCAAGGGAAGACTTCCGGGCCAGAGAAAAGACAAACTGGCGGTTTTCGTGGCAGACGCAGCCATGCAGTCTTCGGAGCGGGAGCGGGTTGCCACTGAAGCCGAACGGGAAAGTGTGGATTTGAAAAAGGTTGAATTTATGCAGGATAAAGTTGGTGACGAATTTGACGCCATTATTTCCGGCGTGGCCCAATTCGGGGTATTTGTTCAGCTTGATAACCTGGTTGAAGGGCTGGTCCATGTGACAAACCTCATGGACGATTTCTACGAATATGATGAGACCAGGCTTGCCCTGATTGGTCGTCATACGGGCAGGACCTTCCGCATTGGTGATAAAGTCAGGGTCAGGCTGGA
>Ga0074195_1001653_pt1 | contig 29440 bp, 23 predicted proteins | sample EPASupsiteHSE623_FD_64525 | JGI IMG/M metagenome (GOLD analysis project Ga0074195, IMG submission 64525) | Bioremediated contaminated groundwater from EPA Superfund site, New Mexico - Sample HSE6-23 | ecosystem: Environmental > Aquatic > Deep subsurface > Groundwater > Contaminated ... | reverse complement strand
CCCTGGGGTTTCAGCCCCGATATATCGCCGCCTGTCGTGAGGGCGATTACATTGCCCTTTATCCGCGAGGCTTGGATATCGCCCCCCTGCGTCTCGACATGGAGGGATCCATTCATCTTCGAGCATTTCACCGAGCCATCGATGGTATTGATCGTCGCCGAGCCGCAGTTCACCAAGGTAATGGAACCTTGCACATTGGAAGCTTCCACGTTGTGCGCTCCATGGATATGGACGGTGCCAAGTTCTGATATGGCGAGGATATCGATAGGACAATCCCTGATATCGATTTCGCCCTTCATGCTGTGCACTTCCAGGTCCTTGATGCGCTCGGGGATGCTGACGGAAACGCTGGCCGTGTAAATATCCTTGGGCGTCTCATTGGTCATGATCAAGATGCTGTCGTGGCGCCGGACGGAAGATCGCCACATCGAGAGCAGCGAGGCGCTTCCGTTCAATTCGTATTCGGCATGGATGAGATCATCGACCGAACGGCTGATCGTGATCGCGCCTTCGGGCATTCTCAAAACCATGCGCTCAGCGGCTTCCGGCCCGATGCTTTCCTGGAAATATCTGATCTCGAGGTCGGCGCCCTCGCTCCTCATAAGCTCTCCTTGATGCAACGCGAAAAGCAATTGCACTTTTTATCATAGCATGAATGCGATTTTTTGACTACCTTTTCCCGTTGGAGGCTTGACAAAACAGGATACTTGACGATATTTTCGGTTTGTATTATAAACTTGTTTATGGAGACGCTATGAGTTCCAAACCTCAGAATGAACAAGGGCAGGCTCCATCGATCGAGGAGCTCGCGCGAACGCTCGGCGAACTGCGATCCGCGGTGAAGGCGAGCAATCCCCTGCTAAGAACCGTCGCTTCGTCCCGGCTCTATCCTATTCTTTCCCTCATTCTCGGCACGGCATCGGTGATCTTCTGCCTTGCCGCGAGAGCTGTCGAGCAGAATCCCTCTGGTGGCGGACTCGGCGTTTGGGCTTGGATTTTCCTTGCCTTTGTCTTCGTTGCGGGGGCCGCCGGCAAAGTCATTATCACGGCAAAACTAGCGGCCCAACACGGAGGCCGCAGCTTCTATTCGCTGCTGACGGCGATCTATGGCGGAAAAACGGCAACGCTCATCGCGAGTTCAGCCGTGGCGATGATAGCGGGAACGATCTTCCTCATCTCGATAGCTCACCCATGGTATATCGTGCCGATGATGGCCATCTATACGGCTCTCGCCTCGCACGCCTTCGATCTGCTGATCGATCTTTCGGAGTACCGAGTCCTGGGCTGGGTAGCGATGGCGGCGGGCATCGTCTCCCTCTTCTTCATAGAAACCGACCCGCTTTTATGGACGGCCATCGTGACGACAGCCGTCTTCGTTGTCTTCGGCATCGCGGGACTGATACAAGCCTCAGCGCGCGGAAAAGGCGAGCGCTAATGCGGGGCGATGTAAGCCGGGTCCCGCCCGACTTCGACAAAGTGATCCACGAGCGGGCGCGGCTGAGGATTCTCGTTTACCTCGCTTCGTCCCAAGAAGCCGAGCTGGGCTTTACCGATATGAAGCGGGATCTGGCCATGACGGCCGGGAACCTCTCCGTCCAACTCGGCACCTTGGAAGAGGCGGGCTATATTCAGCTGAGAAAAACGTATGTGGGGAAAAAGCCCTATACAGGGGCAAGCCTGACATTGGCTGGCGAATCGGCGCTCGAATGCTATCTGAATGAAATGGAATCAATGGTCGCGCTGCTGCGGGATGGCAAAAAATAAGGAGGGGGAAATGGGCATTCTTTCATTGTCGGGAATAACCAAAATCTACAGAAAGGGCGAAATCGAGGTTGTGGCGCTCGGGGGGATCAATCTGGAATTCGACAAGGAAGAGTTCTGCGCCATAGTCGGCCCCTCCGGCTCGGGCAAGACCACGCTCCTCAACATTATCGGCTGTCTGGACAGGCCGACGGCGGGAACGATGCGATACCGCGACAAAGAACTGAGAATGCTCGGGGAAAAGGAACTTTCCGAGTACCGCAGAGAGCATGTATCCTTTATATTCCAATCCTACAACCTCATTCCCGTCCTCACCGTGGCTGAAAACGTGGAAATCCCCCTCAGCATAGCGGGCAAGCTCCAGAAACAAGAAATGCGAAAAAAAGCGCTCGAGATCCTCGACGCGGTGGGCATCGCCGACAAGGCGAATCGCTTTCCCCGCGAGTTGTCCGGCGGGCAGGAACAGCGCGTCGCCATAGCGCGAGCCCTCGTCAAGGATCCCGTCGTGGTGCTCGCCGACGAGCCCACCGCCAACCTCGATTCCCATACGGCCGATGAGATCGTTCTTCTCATGAAGACAATCAATAAAAGCCTCCATACGACCTTCATCTTCTCCACCCACGACAAAATGATCATGGACGAGGCGCTGCGCGTGGTTCAGCTCCATGATGGCCTCGTCACGAAGGACGAGAGGAGGACGACATGACCAGAGTCCTGGCATCCATCGCGTTCAGGAACGTCCTGAGGCATGGCAAACGCACCCTCATCACCGCCCTCGTCCTCACCGTCGGCATCGGCATGTTCATCTTCTTCGACTCGATCCTGGCGGGCATGGACAGGATGACCATCGATTCCATGGTGGATTACACCGAGTCATCGATGAGGGTGATGACGGCGGAATATCAGAAGAACAGCCGGGGATATCCCCTCGACTATGGTATCGATTCCCCCGAAAGCGTGATGCGCCGCATAGCGGAAGCGGTGCCTGAAGTGATCGCTTCCACCCCCCGCGCCAGTTTCGTGGCCTATGCTTCCAACAGGATCGATAGCGTTCCGGTAATTGGCACGGCGATCGATCCCGCCCGCGACAAGGGTGTCTTCAAGCTCGCCGAACATCTCGCGGCCGGGACATGGCTAGCTCCCGATTCCAGCGAGAACGAGATCCTCGTCGGAAAAGGATTGGCGAAGGATCTCGGCGTGGGCTTGGGGGATTGGCTTGTCCTTTCCGCCCGCGCCGTGGACGACACGCTGAACGCCGATGAATTCCGAATCGTGGGCATTCTCGATGTTCCCGCTCAGGAAATATCGCAGAGCGGGATATTCATCGGCTTTGGTCCAGCGAGGACACTCTTGGGCGAAAACCTCCCCGTTACAACGATCGCCGTCTCCCTGCCCAAATCAGCGACTCTCGATGAGGAGCTGAGCGCTTCCATGAAGGCAGCCGCCTCCGTTCGGAGCGCCCTGCCAGGCATGGAGGCCATCCCCATCGCCGACGCGGCCAAAGATTACATGGCCATGCGCAACATGAAGGCCAAATATTCCTCCCTCATCATCCTCGTAGTCCTGCTCATCGCGGGAGTCGGCATCGTCAATACCATACTCATGAGCGTCTATTCGCGTATAAAGGAAATCGGGGTCCTGCGCGCCTACGGAATGCTTCCCGGCCAGATTAAAAGGCTTTTCTCCCTCGAGGGTCTCATGATCGGCTTTATTGGGAGCTTAGGCGGGCTTATCCTTGGCGGCATCCTTGTGTGGTGGTCAGTTCGCTGGGGCTTTCCGCTGGACAAGATGTTTTCCGGACTCGATCTAGGGGCGATCCCCATAGGAGGAGCCCTTCACGGCGAATGGCATCCGTCCACGATGTTGGCGGGCTTTCTGTTCGGGGTCATAGCGTCCTGGATTTCGGCTAGAATCCCAGCGAAAAAGGCGGCCAAGCTCGAGGTCACCGATGCCCTGCATTTTGTCTGAAGGAGGCGAACCATGAAAATACTTCCTTTCGCGGCGAGGAACCTCCTCAGGAACAAGCGCAGGAGCGCTCTTGCCATGGCTTCGGTCTTCCTCTCCATCCTCATGGTCATCGTGCTCCAAGGATTCACGAATGGCTTTCTCGATTCCATGGTGAGGAACTACATCAAGAACGAGACCGGACACATCAACATCGCGATGGCTGGCTACAGGGAACGCGTGAGATTTATGCCCGTCGATGAGTATATCGAAAATTCCCCCGCGCTCGCCGAATCGATCCGCGAGGCTGTCAAGGCCAAGGATCCCGGCGCGATTGTCGCCGAGCGGATACGTTTCGGTGTCCTCCTTTCCTCCGAGAGCGGAACGAAGGAAGCGATGGCCATAGCCGGCGATCCCGAGGTCGAGCGCAAGCTTCTCATGCTTGACACGAGGATATTGCCGGGAGGCGGCTACATGAGCCCGGTTGGGGAGACCATCGTGGGCGAAACGCTGGCTGACGATCTTGGGCTCAAGGTGGGCGATACGCTCAAAGTCGTCACGCAGAAAGCCGATGGCGGACTTGGCTTCAGGAAGCTCAGGATTTCCGGCCTTTTCAAGACCAGCGTCAATTCGCTGGATGGCATGGTGTTCCAGATGAGCCTTCAGGACGCTCGGATCCTCCTCGGCATGGAAAACGGGGCGCAACAGATTTCCGTCACCCTTTCGGGGATGAGGGAAGTCGCCACGATGACCAAACTCGTTCAGGGCATCGTCGATGCGCGGGGGACGGGGGCACTCTCCGTCCTGCCCTGGACCTCGATCGGCGAATACCCGAAGATGATCCAATTGATGAATGTCGTCTATTACTGGGTATTCCTCATCGTCGCTCTTCTGGGATCCTTCATTATAGCCAACGTCATGACGATGGTGATCCTCGAACGCAAGCGGGAGATCGGCATCCTGATGTCGATGGGCATGCCTAAGCGCAAGATCCTGAGCCTATTCCTCGCCGAAGGCACCATGCTCGGCCTGGCCGGTTCGCTCGCGGGGACGGCCATCGGCGTGGGACTGATCTTGATCCTCGCCAGAAAGGGCTTCGACATGACGAGCGCCATGGCGGGCTTTTCCTGGCCCCTGGACAACGTGATTTATCCTTCGGTGACGCCGGGCACGGTGTTCATGGGGATCGTCATGGGGACGGTGGTTTCCGCGGCGATTTCCTACCTTCCCTCGCGAAGGGCGGCAAGGATGGCGCCGGTCGATGCCATCAGATCGGCCTAGCGCCGGGCGCAGGAGGAGCGACAATGAGAAGGCTTGTTTTCATGAATGTTTTTGTGGCGGCGGGGCTGCTGTTTTGCGCCGCGATCGCTGGAGCCCAGGGCGCCCAGGGCTTGGACGCCTCGGCCATCCTCGCGAAGGTCGACGCGAATCAGGTCTATTCGACCATTTACTATGAGGGGAAAATGGAAATAACCTCGGGGTCGAAGACCAAGGTGAAGACAATGAGGGCTTGGTCAGCGGGCAGCGGCAAGGCGTTCATCGAATTCACGAATCCCGAGGACAAGGGCGTGCGCATGCTCAAGCTCGAGAAGAATCTATGGATGTATTTTCCCTCCGAGCGCGACACCGTCAAGATTTCCGGCGCCCTCCTGCGGCAAGGCATGATGGGCTCCGATTTCTCCTACGAAGACGCGATGGAGCCGGATGATCTCAAGAATCTCTATTCGGCCGAGCTCATGGGCAAGGAAATCCTGGATGGGCGGGAATGCTTTGTTCTCCAGCTCGTCGCTAAAAACAAGGAGGTGGCCTACGCGAAGCGAAAGCTGTGGGTCGACGCTGAACGGTTCATCGTCGCGAGATCTGAGCTCTATGCCAAAAGTGGCATGCTGCTGAAAATTTCGAAAACCTTGGATTACACCAAGGTTGGATCCCGGTATTTTCCCTCGATCGTGGAATTTTCCGACGCGCTGAAGAAGAACTCGAAAACGGTGATGTCGATGACATCGCTCGCGCTGGATGTCCCCATGGATGAGGGGCGATTCAGCCTTCAGGCCCTGACAAAATGAAAACGAGCCGCTTCGCAGGCAGCCGCGCCGCCCTTCTGCTCGCGGCCGCTTTAGCGTTCGGGGCCGCGACCCGCGCCGAGGCCGCCGACGGCATAAGCCTTTCAGGCCATGTCCAACAATCGGCTTCCGGGGCGATGTCCTTTTCAGGCAGCCCCTCGCCATCGGGCGGCGCCGCCTCGACCCTCGCGCTCGCGTTGGATGGCAGCCGCGGTTCGACCTCATTCAGGGCTTCGGTTCATTTCGCCCTTTTATATGGGAACGAGGCGGCTACCCTCTGGTCATCCCTCCAGCTCTCCCCCGGCAAAGCCCTCGCCTTCCTGATAGCGCCCGCGTTCGAGGCCGCATCCCCCGCGCCCGAAACGATCGCGCTCTTAGCCTTCGACGATCTCGCCCTGCGCTGGGATACCGGGGCCTTCGCTTTCGAGGCGGGTAAAACCTACGCCAACTGGGGCCTTGGCAAGGCTTTCAGTCCCGCGGATTTCTTCGCGGAATTCGATTATTCCTCGGGCAGCCCCACTCGGCTCTCCAAACTCATCGCGCGGGCTACCTGGTTTCCCGGAGCCACGAGCCGGGTCGATCTCGTCTACGATCCCTACGCCGCGATGGGAGCGACCATCGCGGCCCGTGCTTATGCGACCGCCTTCGATTCCCTCGCCTTTTCAGCCGCCGCGGGTATCCGCGCGGCGGCCGGAACATCGCCGCGAAGCTTCCTGGGCGCGATCGAGGCGACCTTCGACCTCCCCTTCGCCTCTCCGTACGGGGAAGCCGCCGTCGTTCTCCCACTGGATGGTTCCGCCGCGGCTTCCTGGTCCCTGCTCGGCGGGGGAATTGCCCGAATCGGCGGCGCCACCATGCTCGGCGAGTATCTTTTCTCGCCGGAGGCCACCACACACCATAGCATTTTCGCCCAAATCGGCGCTCCTATCGATGAATGGGCGTCGCTCTCCCTCCCTGTCCTCTACTACCCCGAATCGGGGATTCTCGCCGCCGCCATAACGATTTCCCTCAGCGACCTGGCGGGTCTGGACCTAGGGCTGAGCGCTTCCGCGAATCGCTCCGCCTCCCAGGCCTGGAGTGGAAAACTCTCTCTCACCGCGCGCTGCGGCTTCTGATCCGCGATACTGGAACATCGAGCCCTTTTTATGGCATACTTCCTCATTCTCCAGGAGGGCGATCGTGTACAAAAGTGTGGACCCCAAAGTCAACTTTCCTAAGCTTGAGGAAGGAATAGTACAGTTCTGGGAAGAGCGAGATACATTCAAGAAATCCGTTTCACAGCGTGAGGGCGGTCCCGAATACGTATTCTACGATGGCCCCCCCTTCGCCACGGGACTTCCGCATTTTGGCCATTTCGTGCCAGGCACGATCAAGGATATCATCCCCCGCTACAAGACAATGAAGGGTTTCCATGTGGACCGCCGCTTCGGCTGGGACTGCCATGGCCTTCCCGTCGAGAATCTTATCGAAAAAGCGCTCGGCCTCAACTCCAAGACCGATATCGAGAAATACGGCGTCGCCAAGTTCAATGAGGCATGCCGCTCATCGGTCCTCCGCTACGTCAAGGAATGGAGAAGCATCGTCACCCGCCTTGGCCGCTGGGTGGACTTCGACAACGACTACAAGACGATGGATCCCGACTACATGGAATCCATCTGGTGGATAATGAAGGAATTGTGGGACAAAGGCCTCATCTACGAAGGGCATTATATACTTCCCTATTGTCCGCGCTGCTCCACCGTCCTTTCGACGCACGAACTGTCGCTTGGCGGCTACAAGGATGTCCACGACCCCGCCATCACCATCCGTTTCAAGGTGACCGAATCGCCCGAATCCCTTGGCCAACTCGCCGACGGGAACACCTATCTCGTCGCCTGGACGACGACACCCTGGACCCTCCCCTCCAACCTGGCCCTCGCCCTTGGACCGGAGATTGACTACGTTTGCGTGGTGGACGGAGGCGAGCGCTACATACTCGCCGAATCCCGCCTCGCCTCCTATTACAAGAATCCCGAAAAGCTGGATATAGCGTGGAAGAAGAAGGGATCGGAACTCGCCGGCATCCGCTACGAACCGCTTTTCCCTTATTTCGCCGATCTCCATGCCCAGGGCGCCTTTGTGACCGTGCTCGGCGGCTATGTGACCACGGAGGACGGTACCGGCATCGTCCACACCGCTCCCGGCTTCGGCGAAGACGACTACCAGGTGCTGAAAGGCACCGGCATTCCCACCGTTTGCCCCGTGGACGCGGAATGCAAATTCACCGAGGAAGTGACCGACTATCAAGGTATCTTCGTAAAGGACGCGGACAAGGCGATCCTTGAAAGGCTCAAGGCCGAAGGAAAGCTCGTCAAGCGAGAGCAGATCCTCCACGCCTACCCCCACTGCTGGCGCTGCTCGAGCCCCCTCATCTACCGCGCGATCGGATCATGGTTTGTCAAGATCGATCCCGTAAAGCCGATGATGATCGGCTGCAATAAAAAAGTGACCTGGGTCCCTCCCCACATTCGCGATGGCCGTTTCGGCAAGTGGCTCGAGGGAGCGAGGGATTGGGCTATCAGCCGCAACCGCTACTGGGGAAACCCTCTTCCCATCTGGAAGTGCGAAACCTGCGGCGAAACTGTCTGCATAGGCTCGAAAGCCGATCTGGAACAGCGTTCGGGCGTGAAGCTTCATGACCTCCACAAGCATTTCGTCGATGAGGTGACCTTCCCCTGCTCCTGCGGCGGCACGATGCGCAGGATTCCTGAAGTCCTCGACTGCTGGTTCGAATCGGGCGCCATGCCCTACGCGCAGATCCACTACCCCTTCGAGCACAAGGACGACTTCCAGAATCATTTCCCCGCGGATTTCATCAATGAAGGGTTGGACCAGACGCGAGGATGGTTCTATTCCCTCACGGTCCTGGCCGCCGCCCTCTTCGATAGCCAAGCCTACGACGCTTGCATCTGCTCCGGTCTCGTCCTTGCCGAGGACGGCAAGAAGATGTCCAAATCCCTGAGCAATTATTCCGATCCCGTCGAGGTTATCAACAAGTTCGGCGCCGATGCCCTCCGCCTCTTCCTCATGAACAGCGCCGTCACGCGAGGCGAGGATCTCCGCTATTCCGATGAAGGCGTCAAGGACGTCTTGAAAAGCATCATCATCCCTCTGTGGAACGCCTATGGATTCTTCGTCACCTACGCGAACATCGACGGCGTCACGGCCGGGGAACCCGATCCCGCGAAAATTGACAACGTTCTGGACAAGTGGATTCTCTCAGTCTGCGAATTGATGGTCGAGCGCGTGAGCGCCGGCCTCGAAGCCTTCGAAATGCAAACGGCCATCGAGCCGATCATCGATTTCATCGACAGTCTCAACAACTGGTACATACGGCGTTCGAGGCGCCGGTTCTGGAAATCCGAGAACGATGGCGACAAGGCGCAGGCATACGACACCCTGAACAGGGTGCTCAGGCGTCTCGTTCTTGTCGCGGCGCCCTTCATGCCCTTTATAACGGAAGCCATCTACCAGAACCTCAGGACATCGGCGGAACCGGAATCGATTCATCTCTGCTCATGGCCGGAATATGACGCCCGCTTCAGGAATCCCGAACTGGAGCGCGATATGGCGTCGGTGCGTCACGCGGTCTCCATGGGCCGCTCGCTTCGCGTCGCCAATGACCTCAAGACGCGCCAACCCCTGGCTTCGGTCCAGCTTGTGACGAAGGTGGCGGAAGAACGCGCTGTCCTCGCCGCCATGGAAGAGATCCTCGGGGAGGAACTGAACGTAAAATCGATCATCTTCAGGGACAACGAAGAGGAACTCGTCGAGTATTCGACCAAGGCGAATTTCCGCGTCCTGGGGAAGGAACTGGGCAAAGACATGAAGCTCGCCGCCGCCGAGATCGAAAAGCTCTCAGCCGCCCAAATCGTGGCGCTGCTTTCCGGCGAGCCGGTGACGGTTTCCATTCCCGGCCGGATGATCGCCTTGAACAAAGAATCGGTCGAGGTCCGCCGAAGCGAAAAACCCGGGCTCAAAGTCCTGAACGAAGGCACGCTCACGGTTGCCCTCGATACGATCGTAACCCCGGAGCTCTTGCGTGAAGGCTATGTCAGGGACTTGATCCGCGGTGTGCAGAATTTGCGCAAGGAATCCGGCTTCGAGGTCACGGATCGGATCGTCATAGATCTCAACGGGGATGAAGACCTGAAGGAAGCCCTTCAAGAGTATCGTTCTCTGGTGGCGGGAGAGACCTTGGCCGAAAGCATCGAGTGGGTCGAGACAACGGCTGATTCGGCGGCTTTGATAGAGGCTGGGGAAAAAACCTGGAAGGCGGTGATCAGGCTGGCCTAAAATCCCGCCATCGCGGGAACTCTCAGCAGCCCATTCAGCTCATTCCATGGCAGGACAAAAGTAAAATCGCCGGCTGAATAGGGAGCCAGCTCGTAGCGGTCGTAATGGAATCCAACCCCGGTCTCGCAGAGAAAGAAACTGGTGGAAGGATGTATCGTCTCGTCAAAAAATCCATGCGCCCGCAAGCTGGTTTCCGTTTCGCCCGGCGAATCCGAAAAAGCCCGCAATGCCTCAGCCCTGATTTTTTCCGCTATCGGCTTTTCCCATCCGTCCGCGAAGAGGTCGCTTGGCTTGAGGATCGTGCCTTTCACAATGTTAATCGTCTCGAAAACCATCGTGGTGTTGCCATGAGCGCCGCCACTGTAGACATAGCGTTCGGTGGCGATGGAATAGAGCTGGGGGAGATAGGGAATCATATACTGTCTTTCCACGAAAACGCGCGAGGGGTTGCCGGTCCCCGTTCCTTCCGCGGCGCGCCGGACTTCGCCGAACCTTCTCCAATGTTCCCTGGCATAGTCAAGGCTCTTTCTCCCCCTGCGCAGCTTTTTGTCCGCTAATTCGCTTAGGTTGGCCGCGCTTCCGCCCAGAGCGTCAATATGGAAAAAGGAAAGGGCGAGATCCACGCTGCCATCCTCGATCGAGAGCGGCTTGAGCGAAATCTGAAATGGTGGAATCGGTCGGCCATCGGCGCCGATCATTCCAGCGAAGCTCTCAACGCTAAAATCGCGCAACTTTCGCTCTTGAAAGGGAATATCTTCCTCAATTTTTTCGCCGTCTTCCAGATGAAGCCTCATGGTCCTCGAAGCGCCTTTCGCCGGGAACGTCATATTCAGCGGCCGCCCCGAAACCGATCTGAGGGCGGCTTTGATTTCGCCACGTCCTCCACCTTCCGATTTCCCGCTGAAAAACCCGTAGACACGCCGGACTGGCCATTCAAAAAAACCCCAGGCGTCATCGCCCGAACGAAGGAGCGCGAGGGAGGCGCCGGTCGCGGCCGACTCATAGTACTCGAGCCTCCCTTGCTGCCTCGACAATCCTGAGGGAATATCGACGCGCGACGCCGCGACGATGACGGCAAGAACCGCCGCGATCGCGATCGCGCAAGCCAGAAGAAGCCTGGTCCGAGTGTTCACTTTCGCTGCTTTCGTTTCCATAGCCCTTGCCTGCCTCCGCGAGTCCGCGTGATTTAAATTGCCAGCTTCCTCTTGCTCAACAAAAATCGTCGCCGCCGGTGTTCAAGCCCGATTTCCGTGATATAATAGTAGAGAATCGGGAAGCAACGTTGTTGTTTTCCATTCTACTCTGCCGATATTATATAGTGAAACTGTATTACATTTCGGCGAATATCGGTGGACGATGGCTACTTTACGGTTTATCATGTTGAAAGAATAATAATATAGCAGGAGGGTATCTATGCACAAAGGCAAGAAAACTCTTGTCGTGCTGATGACAATTCTAATCATAGCATTGACGTCATGCGCGACGGAGAAGCCGGCGCCTAAGCCGGAACCGCAGCCCGAAGTCACTACAACCACAACATTGCCGGCCCCGATACCAGAGCCGACCCCTGTCACGACGACCACCCTTGCCGTGCCCGTAACGACCACCGTTGCCCAGCCTTCGGTGAGTGAAATAGAGCTTCGGAATCTTTTTGGCCAAGCCAACGCGCTTAAAATGGAAGCGGACCAGTACAACATGGTCAGCGTTATGCCGGCGACCTACAACGCGACCGACGCGGATTTCAAGGCAGCGAAAGCCGCCTATGACGCGGCGATGGACGACGTAAGTTTCGATGGCGTAAAATCCTATCCCGTAAAAGAGAAGCTTGAGAATTCCATAGCCATGTGGGAATACCTTCTCGACCAGGGGATGCCCATTCGCGTCCAGGAAGAAAGCGATAAAGCCACCGACATGAAGTTCGCGGCCATGAGCGCCGAGGCTCCAGACCTGGCAAGCGACAGGTTCCAAGGCGCGGATGAGCTTTTCACAGAAGCCCAATCCCTGGCTGATGGCAAGGAATACGCGATGGCGATCCCCGCTTTCCAGCAGGCCGCCGCCGCCTACGATGTGGCCGCCGAGAAGGCCAAAGCCAACAAGCTGCGGGAGAAGATCTTCGCAAATGGCTATGCGAAATACGCTGACAGCAACTTCCAGATCGCCGAGCAGAAATATGCCGCCGAGGAAAGCCTTTGGGCGAGCAGAAGCCTTGAGGATTTGAAAGCGGGCGCCGATTCCCTCAGGGAAGCCAACAGCTATTATGAATTCGTTATTTCCACCGGCGCGGAATACAAATCCTTCGAAGGGAAGGATCGCGCGCTCCAGGCTCAGGACAAAGCCCTTTCCATCAAGGCCGATGTCAACGCCGCCGACGAGTACAACTCGGCCAGCGATATTTTAAGCGAAGCGCTGGACAACCAGTCCAATGGCAATTATGAAAGCGCCTTCCTCTGGTTCGGGGACGCGGCCGAAGCCTTTGATAATGCCTACGACTCCTCGATGACATTGCAGTCCGCCGATGAGGACGCGATCGCCGCCGCCGAGACCGCCGTCAAAGCCAGTACCCAGAAGTACGAAGCGTCGGGACTGGAGAACAACGTCTACCTCCCCGAGGCCAACTCCTTCCTTGACAAGGCAAAATCCCAGTACGCGGATAAGTTTTTCTCCGATTCGACCGTCAATGCCAACGAAGCGGCCAACTATGCCGGCCTCTCGGACACGTACGTCGACAGCGAGTTGCAGAGAATAGCCGATGCCAACGCCAAAGCCCTGCAGGAAGCGCAGGCCAAGCTCGCGGCCGACAAGGCGGCGGCGGATCCGGCGATGGCTGACGCGAGAACCCGCATGGCCTGGGCCGAGAACAACAGCATCAACGCCGATTATCCCACGGAATACAAGGATGCCTCCACTTCCATGAAGGCCGCCGAGATTTCGTATTCGAACGAACGATACGTTCCCGCCAAGAGTCTTGCCGTGGATGTCTCAACCGTTTTGTCCGATGGTTTCCAGACCAAGGTGCTGGCCGACCGAAAGGCCATAGCCGACGAAAAAGCTCGCCAAGCGGAGCTTGCGGCGGCCAAAGCGGTCGCCCGCTCCAACGCCGACACCGCCATGGCCGATGCCCAAAACCGGATGGCCTGGGCGAACGAAAACGGGATCAAGGCCGACTACCCCGATGAGTACGGCGCCGCTTCTTCCGCCATGGTCGGCTCTTTCGTCTCATACGGCAACGAAGATTACGCCAACGCGACCGTGAAGGCCAATGAAGTTTCCTCCATCCTCTCCAATGATTTCCAGGGCAAGGTTGCGGCTGACAGGAAAGCCGCCCAGGACGCGGCAGCCCAGCTCGCCGCCGACAAAGCGGCGGCGGATCCGGCGATGGCTGACGCGAGAACCCGCATGGCCTGGGCCGAAAATAACAACATCGGCGTCGATTATCCCAAACAATACAAGGATGCTTCCACTTCCATGAAAGCTTCCGAGATTTCGTATTCGAATGAACGATACGTTTCCGCGAAAAGCCTGGCCGAAGACGTGTCCGCCACCCTTTCCGATGATTTCCAGAAAAAAGTGCTCGCCGACAGGGCCCCGAAGCCCGTCGTCGTCGAACCCGCCCCTGTTGTCGTCGAACCCGCCCCTGTCGCCGTCGAGCCAGCCCCTGTCGCTGTTGAACCCGCTCCTCAGCCTGTGGTCGTCGAGCCCGCTCCTCAGCCTGTCGTAGTGCAGCAGGGCCCGAGCGCGGAAGAACTCGCCGCAGCCAAAGCCGCCGCGAAAGCAAGCGCGCAAGCTGATATCGACAAGGCCCAGGCAAAGTACGATTGGGCTATTTCGAAAAACGCCCAGAACAATTTCCCCGAGCAACTTGCGAAGGGAAGCGCTGAGCTGAATGGGGCGAAAGTCGCTTTCTCTTCCGAAGATTTCGCCGGCGCGTCCTCCAAAGCGCTCGCCGCTTTCGCGACGCTCTCGGATATCGGCGAATTCGCGCCGCTCCCCGCCGTCTACGTCGTCCGACTCATCCCCGCTCGAAGAGACTGCCTGTGGAGAATCGCGGAGTATTCGTTCATCTACAACAACCCTCTCAAGTGGCCGGTGCTCTATGAGGCGAACAAGAAGACCTTCAAGGATCCATCCAACCCCAACTTGATCTTCCCGAACCAGGTTCTCCAGATCCCGAGCATAAAGGGCGAAACCCGTTCTGGCACCTGGGATCCGAAAAAGACCTACAATCCGCTTCCGAAAAAGTAATCGCCAGCAGGCATGGGCGGCCGTTTGCGCTGCCGCCCATGATGAAGCAAAGAAAAGGGCTGCCCGATCGGGCAGCCCTTTTCTTTGTTGGATAGCGATTCAACGCAATGAGTCTTCCTTATAAAAGCCCTTGAGAAGTTCGATCATGGCTTGATGATCCTTTCCATCGATCGTTTCGCGCAGCGCATGCATGGAAAGCAGGGGATGGCCAAGATCGACGGTCGGAGCCCCGAGCCGCGACGCTGAGAGAGGGCCGATCGTGGTTCCGGGCTGCATATCGGCCCTGGCCATGTATTTTTGACAGGGCAAGGAGGCTTTTTCGCACATGAGGGCAAGGAGCGATTCGGTCACGACATCCGTGGCGTAGCGCTGGTTGGCGTTCATTTTCACCGCGGGGCCCTTTCCGAGGAGGGGCGAGAACAGCTCGTCGTACTTGTCGGGGTAGGCGGGGTTCCAGGCTTGGGCCCCATCCACCGAAAGGCAAAGCGACTTGGCGCCCGCTCGGTAAAAATCCTCGGCGCTTCCGTTCATGGCGATATTCAGCCGAGCCAGCATATCGCGCAGGAAGCTCGAGTTCGCGCCTTGGGCGGTCATCGAGCCGACTTCCTCAGCGTCGAGAAAGCAGGCAACCTGGGTGCGGGCGCTTGGCTTTGCCAGGCTGAATGCCTCAAGGATGGCATGACATCCGGCCAGATCATCGAGCCTCGACGCGTTGATCAGCTCAACGGCAGCGTCGCCGCAATCCTCATCCATCGCGTTCCTGAATACGACCGCGGTTTGGCTATCGTAGAAAGCGAGATCCATGGCGAGGATGTCGGAGGCATCGATGCCCAAATCGGCGCAGACTTTCCGCTTGACCCATTCCGGCTTCCGTCCGGCCTCGGCATCGACTTCGGCCACCTCGACCAGGACAGGCAGGTGCTGATGGGGATTGTACTCCACGCCCTTGTTGATCTCGCGATTGAGATGGATAGGCAGGTTGGGGATGACGCCGACAGCCCGCTCGGAGTTGTAGAGCAGTTCCTTGACACCTTCGCCCGAACGCAGGATCAGCCTGCCGGCGAGGGAGAGAGGCCTGTCCAGCCAACCCGAGATAATGGCCCCTCCATAGACATCCACCGCGAGCCTCACCATTCCGCGGGCGGATTTCTCTGAATCGGGGCGGATTTTCAAGCATGGGCTATCGATGTGAGCTCCGGCCAAGGCATACCCTGATTCCCCCAAGGGCTGGAAGCCTGGCCGAAAGGCGACCACCGCCGAAGAGCCACGCACCACGCAGTAGAGGGCGCCCGGCTCAAGCTGCCACGCGTCTTTTTCATCGAGGACAATCGCCCCATGGGCGGAAAGATACGCTTGTATATTATCGGCGGCGTGGAAGGCGGTCGGTGAGGCATCTATGAAATCACAGAGGCTTCGCGTCGTTCGCGTCATCGTTAGCATCTCCTTTGCGCTCAACCTGCATTCCCGCTTCGCCAAAGAATGAATCCCGACCGAGGGACCTCAATTCGGCCGAAAAGGAGAATAGCTTGGTTTTCAGCTCTATGATATCGGCCTTGAGGGAATGATCGCCCAGCATCAACTCTTTTTCCATCATCTGGCACGCCGCCTTGAGCCCAAGCTTGCGGTCGAACGCGAGATACTTGAGCCGCGAGAGGACGCAGAGATCGAGCGGTGAATAGACGCGCCGCCCGAACACGTCCTTTCGCGGCGTGAGGAAGGGCACTTCTTTTTCCCAAAACCGAAGCGTGGAAGCCGGCAGGCCGAGCATGGCTTCCACTTCACCCGTGCTGTAGCCTGTCATGATTTTTTTCGGGAATTCCAGTCTTTGCGCGAGGCCTTGAGGTCAAGCCTCACGGGAATCGAATCCAGGGAAAACTCTTCCCTGACCCTGTTCTTGAGGAAGGAGAGATAGGAATCGGAGACAAGATCGGGCCGAGTGACGAAAAATGAGAATTTCTGGGGATTGACGCTGGTCTGAACGGCGTAGCGCAGCTTGAATTTCGTCCGAAGCCCGATCGGCGGTGGCGTATTCTCGATCCAGGTACCCACGGCCTTGTTCAATTTCGATGTTTCGATGCGCTTGTTCAGCTTCGCGTACATCGTGATGACGGTGTTCATCAGCTTGTCCATGCCGGTGCCTTCCTTCGCCGAGATAGCCAGTACGGGCGCGTAGGCCATTTGTCCGAAAAACCAGCGAAGCTTGTCCTTCGAGGCTTCGAAGGCATTCTTCATGTCAGGCATCAGATCCCACTTATTGAGGACGAAGATGACCCCTCGTCCCTCGTCCACGGCGAAGGCGGCGATCTTCTTGTCCTGCTCCGTAAGGCCTTCCACCGCGTCGATCATGAGGAGAATGATGTCCGCCCTCGTGACGACGGAGATCGAGCGGGTTACCGAGTAGTATTCGACGTTGTCCGTCACTTTCTTCTTGCGCCGTATGCCCGCCGTGTCGAGAATGACGATACCCCTGCCCTTCCACGTGAATCGGCCTTCGACGATGTCCCTCGTCGTGCCCGGGATATCGCTCACGATGCTCTTTTCTTCGCCCAGGAGGAAGTTGAGAAGGCTCGATTTGCCCGTATTGGGTTTCCCCATTATGGCTATCCTGATATCGGCGCGCTCGACGTCGACCATCTTGACGCCGGTAAAATCGAGGTTCGCCCCGATCATCTCGACGAGCTCGTCGATGTTGCGGTTGTGTTCCGCGGAGATGAAGAGCACGTTGGGGAAGCCCCACCGCATATGCGACCACACAAAGGCGTCCCGCTCGGGACTGTCGGCCTTGTTGACGACAAGGACCAAACGCTTGCTCATCGGGCGCAGCAGTTCGGCGAACTCCTCGTCTTCCGGCGTAATCTCCGTGGCGTCCACGATGAAAAGGATGAGGTCAGCCTTCGCGATGAGGGACATCGTCCTCGCCACCACGAGGTCATCCAGGCCTTCTCTTTCGAGCTTGAATCCGCCAGTGTCGGCGATTCTGCACCTTCGTTCGGAATCTGGCAGGAGAAATTCCTCCTCGATGGGGTCCCTTGTCACGCCAGGAGTGGGATCGGTGATGGATCGCCTTTTATGGAGAAGCCTATTGAAGAGCGTGGATTTGCCAACGTTTGGCCTTCCTACGAGAGCGACGAGGGGGAGATTCTCGTAGCGGACAAGCTTCTCCTCATCGATGATAGTTTCCTCGCCTCGCTGGCCTTGATCCTGGGCTGATGCGGTCTCATTCTCGTTTTTTTCCGAGTTTTTTTTCATACACTTCCTATAGTTTAAATCGGTTGGCGATAAACGTCGTCACCTGTGTTGAACTCGTCATCTTCATGACGGCTTCGGCCACCTGCTCGGCTTCCTCGAGCTTGATCGAGAGCAGGAAGCTTTTTACCGCGGGAATGGATACGGCCGACATCGAAAGCTCGCGCAGCCCAAGCCCGATGAGCAGGATGGCGGCGGAAGGGTCGGCGCCCATCTCGCCGCAAAGGCTCACCTCGATAGAGGCTTGCTTCGCCGCGTCGATCGTCATCTTTATCAGCCGCAGGACGGCGGGATTATATGGGTCGTGCAGATACGAGACCTTCTCGTTGCCTCGATCGACCGCCATGGTATATTGGGTAAGATCGTTCGTTCCTATCGAGAAAAAATCGGCGCTCCGCGACAGGATATCGGAACAGAGAGCCGCCGAAGGCACCTCGATCATGATGCCCGCCTGGATGCGCTCAGGCACCGCGTAGCCACGAGCCTTGCATTCGCTTTGAGCTTCCTCGAGTATTCCTCTCGCCTTGACGAGTTCCTCCACGGTGCTGATCATGGGAAACATGATCCGGACATCGCCGAATACGCTTGCGCGCAGGATGGCGCGGAGCTGCGTGCGGAAGATTTCCGTCTTGCTGAGGCAGAACCGTATCGCCCTCCAACCGAGAAGGGGATTTTTCTCGTCCTGCGCCCCCAGTTCGGGAAGAACCTTGTCGCCGCCTATGTCCAGGGTCCTGATGGTGACAGGTTTGCCGGCCATCGCGTCCACAACCTTTTTATAGGCTTTGAATTGGGCTTCCTCGCCCGGGACATGGCCGCCGAGGAAGAGGAATTCTGAGCGGAAAAGCCCCACTCCATCGGCATTGTGCTCGACAACGGATTCGACTTCCTCGGGAACTTCTATGTTCGCCTCAAGAAGAATTCGGACCCCATCCTTGGTCGCGGCGACAACATCGCGTATCCCGGCGAATTCCCTCTCCTTGATGATTCTAAGGCTTTGCGAAGCCTTCTCTTTCTTGAGCGCTTCCTCGTCCGGATTCACGACGACGATCCCGCGATCCCCATCGACGACAAGGGGAATGCCCATCTTGATGTCGGAGATAAAAGGACCGATGCCGAGCACGGCCGGAATCTGGAAAGCCCTCGCGAGGATGGCCGCGTGGCTTGTCCTCCCCCCCGCTTCCGTGGCGATGCCCTTTATCCTGCTGCGGGCCATGCCCACCATGTCGGAAGGGAGAAGGTCCTTCGCGATGACGATCACATCCCTGTCAATATCAGCGAGGCTGAGTCGTTCGCGATGCAGGAGATGGCCAAGGATTCTGCGCACGACGTCGTGTACGTCGGAAACGCGTTCCTGGATATAGGGGTCCGTCGAAGCGGAAAGCTGATCGATCATCTCCTGCTCGATGGCGAAAACGATGCTTTCCACGTTGACCTGCAGGCTTGCGAGGCTTCCCTTGACCTTCGAGGCCACTTCAGGGTCGTCGAGCATCATGGAATGCGCGTCAAAAATAGCGGCTTGTTCCTCTCCCGCTTCCTTGAGCGCTTTCGCGCGAAGCGCGCTTACCTCTTCCTTCGCCTGCTCAACGGCCTCCGTGAATCGCTCGAATTCCGAGTCGGCGTCCTCGCTTGAGATGGAATAGGAGGGAATCGAGGAATTGTAATCGTCATAAAACAGGAAGGCAGGCGCGAACGCCGTGCCGGGTGAAGCCGCAATGCCGCGCAATTCTCTCATAGAGCATGACTGTAACAGAAATTCGGCATATCGTCAAATAAGCGGCGAGGCACCCCCGCTTTACTGAAGAACGTTCGCTGGATTTACGGTTTTCCCGTTTTTGTACACGGTAAAATGGACATGGGGCCCGGTGCTGTATCCCGTATTCCCGGAAAAGCCCAACCTGCCGCCGCGGGAGAGATACTGCCCTTCCTGGACGGAAATCGAGGACATATGGGCGTACAAGGTTCTCCAGCCGCCCGAATGGCTGAGGATCACATATTTCCCCATGATCGGCGAATAGCCGGTTTCGCTCACGGTGCCTTCCATGGCGGCTCCGATCGGGGTACCCATCGGTACGCCTATATCGAGGCCATTGTGGAAGGTGTTCCGTCCGGAGAAGGGATCCCTTCTCCATGAGTACCACGAGGTGATGATGCCGCGGACAGGCCAGCGGAATAGATCGCCGGAAATCTCCCTCAAGACCGCCGTCGGGAGTTTCGCGTCAGGGAGGAATAGTGTCTTGCCTTTGTCGAGCTCCTTCGTCAGGAGGCCGTTTGTCTCGATGAGCCTGTCGGCTGAAATCTCATACTTTTGGGCGATCGAATCGACCGTATCGCCCGCTTTCGCCGTATAGATTATGCCAGAAATGTTGGGAATCTTGAGCAGTTGGGAGGGGCGGAGGGAGCGGGCCGATTGGATCGCATTGGCGCTCAGTATCGTATCGACGGAAATATCGAATGAATTGGCGATATCCGAAATCGTATCGCCCTTTTGCACCTGGTAAACAGAGTAATACAGGCCGGAGTCTTCCGCCGACGCTTCCGTCGCCGCGGCCTCAGGGCTCGACCCGAACGAATCGATGCTGCCTTTCGCGAAGTTGGGGCCTGGCATGGGCCTGAAACTGGAACCGAGAAGGGTAATCAGACAGACAACGATATAGATCGTGCGGCGAAGCGATGGCCCGTTGGCCAGGATAAGCAAGATTTCATTGTTGGCGCGCCTCGGTCTTCCCCTCACTCTACACTCCGCTCAGGCAAAAGATGAGGGTAGTATATCGGCAGATTGGCTTGGATGCAATAACTTTTTTTTGCCGTTTCCCTGTCGGTTTTTGAATTTCATTGACAATGGCAGAAAGTCATGTTTTACTTTCTTTTGGAAAGTAAATACTCCAACAGGAGGCTCTAATGAACATGAGCAAGACAAGACGACTTGGGTTCATCGCCGTGTTGTTCCTCTTCGCGATACCTTTCTTCGCCGCCGCGCAGGGAAGCGAGATTGTCCTCAAATGGCCGTGCATCTGGGTAGGCAAGGATTCGAAGGCCCCGGCGATCGGAGAGATCGTCGCCGCGTTCAACGCCGCGAACGCCGGAAAAATCCGCGTGGAAGTCGAGCCGCAGCCGGACTACAACGCCTATGAACAAAAAGTCAGAACGGCGATCATGGCTGGCATCGCGCCCGGCGATATTTTCACCCTCAAGCTGAATGCCTCAACCCAGGATTTCTACACAAGCAAACTACTGCTGGATTTTACCAACGATTTCACCGGCGAATGGAGAAAAAGCTTCGATGCAGGCGCTGTGTCTCAGTCGACGATAAAGGGAAAACTCAAGACCCTGCCGTTTGAGACCGCCGTGCTTCCTCTTTGGTACAATGGCGATCTGCTCAAAAAAGCGGGCGTCGCCAAAGTGCCCGCGACAATGGATGAGCTGTGGGCCGCCATGGACAAACTCAAGGCTGCCGGGATCTATCCTTCCAGCCAAATGTCCGGCGACACCAACGCATGGACGAGCATGATATGGTTTTCCTGGATGGCGGCTTCCTTGGGCGGTCCCGACGTGTGGGAAAAGCCGTTCACCGATAAGGCCTTCGTGGAATCCGCAAAAATGATGAAACGGATATTCGAAAACTACACGACTCCAGACGCCATTGGCGCGGGAGCCGGAGTTTCGGGCGGCCACTTCCTGGCTGGACGGACAGCGATCTTCTCGAACGGCCCCTGGTACGCCGGCAGAGCCGATCTCAGGGCCACTTCCTTCTTCCCGAGCATCGTGATCGCGCCGCTTCCCCCCGCCGGCAGCTATAAAAATATCATCATCAGCCGCCTGCAGGCGAATATCGCGGCAGCGGCCAGCCCCGACAAAGCCCGCCACGACGCCATCATCAGCTTCCTCAAATACCTGACCAACAAGGACAACATCACCAAATTGGCGCAGACCTCGGGAGCGATGTTCGCCGTCAACTCAGGCTATGTCCCGACCGACGCCTTCCAGAAGCAATTCTACGATATGGCGGAAAAAGGCTATGAAACGGCGACCGATCTCGAGGCGGCCCTCGGCGCCGAAGCGACGCTGGAGTTCACGCAGCAGCTTTCCGCTCTCGCGCTCGGGAAAATTGCCCCCGAACAATTCTGCGCTCTCGTGGAAAAAAAGATAGACCGCTGACAAATGAGCCAGGTATACTTGGATCGATGCTGCTCAGGGGCGCCCGCAAAGGCGCCCCTTCTTTCCTGCCAAGCGCGAGACGGAGGGATAATGCGCAAAAAGGGATTCGCCAACCGGGCATGGATACTGCTGTATCTGCTTCCTCTGGCGCTGCTGTTCGGGGCTTTTTTCATCTTTCCGCTTATGTTCAACGTCTATACCAGCCTCATGAAATGGAAAGGCGGCGGCGAAATGAGCTGGAACAATTTCTCGAACTACGGCAAGCTCCTTGGCGACGATACCTTTCTTCTCTCCATGAAGAACAATCTTATATGGGCGCTTTCGCAGGGTTTCATCCAGATTCCCCTGGCGATGATCGTCGCTCTCATTCTCGCGAGGAACCCCAAGGGATGGAAGCTGATGAGGACCGTATACTTCCTCCCGAATGTCATTTCAACCGTCGCGATCGCCAAGGTCTGGGTGGCTCTCTACAATCCGCAGTATGGAGCCATCAACGGGCTGCTTGGATTTTTCGGGATCCCCGGCAAGAATTGGCTCGGCAACACGGATACGGCGCTGCCGGCCATCATCGCCATGACCGTCATCTACATCGGTTATTTCATGATTATCATCCTGGCTTCGATCATGAACATTCCCAAGGAACTCTACGAAGCCGCCGAAATCGACGGGGCAACCACGCTCCAGCAGGAATTGCGCATAACGATACCGATGATACGAGGCACGCTCGCCACGAGCATCACCCTTGCGATGGCCTATGGAATGCGGCATTTCGAGACTACCTACCTGATGACCGGCGGCGGCCCCGCCTACTCCACCTCCACAATGGGCATCGCTCTTTTCCTGAAGATGGACGCGCTCCGCTATGGCGAGGCAAGCGCGGCGGGCATCATCCTCATCGCAATGGGTTCGCTCGTCATCGTCGCGATCAGGCGCGCCATAGGCAAGGCCGATCCCATGACGGAGGCGGCGCAGTGAAAGCCGACAACGGGAAAGGAAGCGGCGGAGCGCTGCGCGCGTCGGCGGGATTCGCAAAATGGGCGGTGCTCGCCTTTTTCCTGGTGGCGGCCCTCCTGCCCCTCGTCTGGCTTGTCATCAACTCGTTCCGGACCAATCTCGAATTGGAAACCTCGCCGCTGGGCTTCCCGACGAAAATATCATTGCAGAACTACAGAAACGCCATCGTGACCGGCGACCTCGGACGGCTGCTCCTTAATTCGGTAATCGCCGCGATCGGCTCAGTATCGCTCAACCTCATTGTGGCGTCGATGGCGAGTTTCATACTGTCGCGGGAGAAGTTTCGTGGACGGGACGCCATTTATACCATAGCAACCGCGGGCGTGTTGATCCCGATCGTCTCCTTCATGGTCCCGTATTTCTGGATGATCACAAAGACAGGGCTCTATGACAAGCTTCTTTCGCTCATCCTCACCTACGCCGCAATAAATCTGCCGGTTTCGATTTCGCTCATCACCACCTTCATGCGGGCGATACCGAAAGAGCTTGAGGAAGCGGCTATAATCGATGGATGCGGCTTCAATCAGCGCTTCGCCAAGATCATTTTCCCGCTTTCGCGATCCGGGCTGGCTACCGCGGGAACTTTCTGCTTCATTTATGCGTGGAACGAATTCGTCATGGCCATGCTGTTCACCTCGAGCGTCTCCTCGAGGACCATTCAGCTGGGCATCCGCTATTTCACGAGCCAATTCATCACGGACTATACGGGGATGTTCGCCGCCATCGTATTGTCCATAATTCCGAGCATCCTCGTCTATGTATTCCTCCATGACAAGATCATATCGGGGCTGACCGCGGGGGCGGTGAAGGGATAGCATGAGCGAGTTTTTTTTCAGGCATAGCGGGGGCGGTTTCGAGGCGGGCATAGGGGACGCTGTCCTCATCGAGCATACTTTCGAGAAGCCCTTTTTGCGGGCCGGATTTGGCGAAGGCAGATTCGATATGTTCCGGGGGAATTTTAAGATTACGGAGCATGCGGTCCGCATGACGGCTTTACCCTCCTTCCGCGTGCTCTCCCTCAGCAACGAGGGGGCTGAGGTCGCCTTTGGCGGTGTCGATATTCCTCCCATCACCGCCGTGTTCTCGATCGAGGCAGGCAGGCTCGCCGTTGGATTTTCCATGGCGCCCGCCGCCCTGGGGAAAATCCCCAACCGATTCGCGATCTCGCTTCCGAGTTCAGCCAACGACCATGTCTATGGTTGCGGCGAGCAGTTTTCGCGTTTGAATCTGAAAGGATGGAATTTCCCTCTCTGGACAAGCGAACAGGGCGTGGGGCGCAACAAGGATACGGAAATCACCCGCCTTGCCGATCAGGATGGAGGAGGTGGCGGCGATTATTATTGGACCTTCTTTCCGCAGACAAGCTTTATTTCCAGTTTGGGCCGCTGGTACAGCCTCGACACGACGGCTTATGCCGAGTTCGATTTCAGGGCTACGGAATCGCACAAGCTGTATTGCTGGGCTCTCCCGCGAAGGCTCGTGGCTGGCGCCGCATCGACGATGCGCGATCTCGTTTCCGATTTGTCGTCCTACTATGGCAGGCAGGGATCGCTGCCGAGTTGGTGCCATGAGGGGGTAATCCTGGGGATTCAAGGCGGCACTTCCGTCTGCCTCCAAAAGCTGGCGGCGGCAAGAGCGGCCAAGGTCAAGGTCGCGGGCATATGGGCGCAGGATTGGCAAGGCATCAACCTTACCTCGTTCGGTCAACGTCTGCGCTGGAACTGGGTATGGGACAGCGGCCGCTATCCTGGGCTTCAAGAGGAAATCGCCGGGCTCAAGCGCGAAGGAATCAGGTTCTTGGGCTACATAAATCCCTATGTCGGCGCCGGCATGAGCCTTTTCCTGGAGGCGGCAGAACGAGGGTTCCTCGCGAAGGACCGAAGCGGTTCCGACTATCTCGTCGACTTCGGCGAATTTTTCGCGGGAATCGTCGATTTCACCAACCCCGCGGCATTCGACTGGTACAAGGCCATCATCAAGCGAAACCTGATCGGCTTCGGGCTCTCGGGCTGGATGGCAGATTTCGGCGAATACCTGCCGACGGATGCCGTTCTTTTCGATGGGAGCAGCGCCGAAGTGAGACACAACGAATGGCCCGCTCTTTGGGCGCGCTGCAACAGGGAGGCGGTGGACGAGGCGGAACGGGAGGGCCTCGTTCCCGCCGGGGAAATCGTCTATTTCATGAGGGCGGGCGCCGCGGACAGCCAAAAATACTGCCCTCTCATGTGGGCCGGCGATCAGAATGTCGACTGGTCCGAAGATGACGGCTTGCCTTCGGTGATTCCCGCGGCGCTTTCACTTGGAATGTCCGGACACGGGCTCCACCATAGCGATATTGGAGGATATACGACGCTCTATGGCATGAGGCGATCGAAGGAATTATTCATGCGATGGGCAGAGTTGGCCGCCTTCACCTCGATGATGCGTTCCCACGAAGGCAATCGTCCCGCCGATAACTGGCAATTCGATTCCGACGACGAAACGCTCGCCCATCTCGCGGGGATGTCCGCTTTCCACGCGGCCCTCGCACCCTATTTCGCATCCCTCGAGCGCGAGAACACGGAATCGGGGCTTCCGGTGATGCGCCCGCTCTTCCTCCATTATGAGGACGATGCGGAAGCGTGGACGATCAAGGATGAGTACCTTCTCGGCGAGGATCTTCTCGTCGCGCCGGTGGTGAAGGAAGGCGCCATCGATCGGCTGGTCCACCTGCCCCCCGGGACGTGGACCCATCTCTGGAGCGGGCGCCAGTATGTCGCGGACAAGAATGCCGCGTCGGAGAGCATAGCGGCGCCGCTCGGGGAACCTCCCCTCTTCCTGCGCAAAGGCTCGCCGTGGACTGCCTTGTTCCATTCGGCGATCAAGGCAGCGCGATCTCGATATTCTCGCCCCTGATGCCAGGAAAGGCTCCTCGCTCGACGAGGGCTTTCCTCTCGGGGTGGGCGATGAGCCATTTGTTTTTCATGTAGAGGAAGCGGGATTCGGCGCTGGTCTCGGGAAGGCCTTGGCCGGACAAGGGTTCGTTCGTGCCTCGCGGAAGGACGATGATGCTTTTAAAGCCCTCCGGCAGTACTTTGCATGGCGCGAAGTGAAGCACTTCCGGCAGGATTTCGAGAGCCTCTCCCTTGGCGATGTAGAAACATTCAAATCGATCGGAATCGATATAGCCGGACCCATCGATATCATGGCGCTTCCCGAGGAAAAGAAGCAGATCCGTGACAGCGATATCGATTTCGGAAGATTTATGCCATTCGGCCGCGTTGAGCCTGGAATTGGGACCATTGCAATAGCCGATTTGGATATCCACGAGACCGAAATGAAGCCTCAAAGCTCCGATGGAAGCATCGAGCTCGAATTCCGGGAGATTCGCGACATAGGTATTCGCGAGGGGATCGATGTGCGTGATCGCGTCCGCCAGGTCCACAAGCCCAAGGAAAGGCTTGGGATCGATGAGCCTTCCATAGGCGGCGAGAGCCGGATCGGCGCTATCCCGTATCACCAGGTTTGGGTTGGCTTCCCTAATGGATTCAACGCTCATCGATCAAGCCTCCTCGATTCATCCTGCTGCGCGCGATCCCCGCGATAAAAAGCTGGAATGGATGGTAAAAAAGCAAGGGCACCACGGCGAGCGCCAGCAGATCGGGCCGCGATGAAAAAAACACGGACAGCAGGGGAACACCCATGGCGATTGTCTTTTGGGGGCCGACAAATACCGCGCAAATGCGATCCTCTCTCGAAAACTTCAGGAACCTCGACCCCTGGTAAAGGACGAGGATGAAGAAAAGATGCGAGGCCGCCAGGAAGGAAAATGGTATCGCGAGCTGCAGCAGCATGCCCAGGAAACCTTGGTTGGCCGCAGTCGTCGAGATCGTTATGAACACAATTAAAAGGATCAGCGCGCTGCTGCCGTCAGAGAAGCGTTTCCTGTTGCGATCGGCCACGGCCGCGTGGCCGCGGCGAAGATATTGACCAAGGAGGAGCGGCAAAAGCATGGTTATGACCAGACTCCGCACGATCGGCAGGATTTCCTTGAGCGGAAGCGCCGACCCCGCGCCCGACAGGAAAAGGCTCAACAGGAGGGGCGAGACAAAGATTCCCGCGACATTCGAAAAGGCGGAATTAAAAATCGCACCCACGCTGTTGCCGCCAGTCGTCTGCGTGAACACCACGCAGGTGGAAATTGTTGTCGGAAGCACCGCGAGCGCATAAAAGCCGATGGCGAGGCCGCCGTTCAGGTAGCCGCTAAAAAACCTCGCGGTGAGGAAGAAGTAGAGAGGGATGAAACCGAAGATAAAAAGCTGGAGAAAAACGTGCAGCTTATAGCTCTTCAAACCGCTTTTAATCTGTTCGGAAGGCAGGATGAAACCGGTAACGAGAAAAAGGACAAAGACAATCGTCTTTATCGTATACCCACCGGGATTCAAGGTTTTCCCAAGGCCGGGCAAGAGTATCCCGCAGATGAGGGTTCCGAAGAGCCCCCAAAAAAACCAGTTTTTCTTTATCGATCGCGCAAAGCTCATTGGGTACCCCATCGACTCAACAACATTTTAGAAGCTCTCCAAATTCCGACTGGCGATGGCCTGGCGAAGGCACTCGCCAACAAGACGGGGCTTTTCGGCGACAAGGGCGCCGGCATCACGCAGAGCGGCGATCTTGTCGAGGGCTGAGCCTCTGCCTCCCGATACGATGGCGCCTGCATGCCCCATGCGTTTTCCCGCCGGAGCGTGGCGGCCGCCAATGAAAGCGACAAGGGGTTTCGTGAAAAAACCAGAGGCGAGGGCATCGGCGACTTCCTCTTCCATGGTCCCGCCCAGCTCGCCGATGATGACGACGGCGTCGGTGTCGGGATCAGCCTGGAACTCCGGAAGGAGCTCCGCGAAGCGGGTTCCGGGAACGGGGTCGCCGCCTACGCCGATCAGGCTCGAGACGCCGAAGCCGCCCGAAACGATCATCGAGGTAACCTCGTTGGTCAGGCTGCCCGATCGGGTCATGACGCCGACTCGCCCTGGCTTGTAGACCCGCTCGATCCAGTACGGGAACATCCCCATCATGGCCTGCCCCGGGCTGATGACCCCGGAGGTGTTTCCGCCGATCACTCTCGCGCCACAGGAACGGGCAGCGGCTCGGATTTGCATGGCTTCGTGGAGGGGGATGCCGTCGGCGATGGTCACGATCTTCCTGATACCCGCGTCGAGAGCCTCATAGACCGCGTCTTTGGTGAAACGAGGCGGGACGAAAAGCATGGCCGCGTCGGCGGGATGCGCGGCGACAGCGCGCCTGACGGTATGGTAGACGCTCAGGCCCTGGAATCCCGGGATGGCTGAATGGGCATCGGCGGCAACGACCAGGCCTTCCTTGCCCGGGGTGACCCCGGCGACGACCTTCGTGCCGATCTCGATCATGTGTCTGGTCCAGAAGGATCCTTCCCCGCCGGTGACGCCCTGCACGATGACGCGCGTATTCCGGTCGATAAAAATGCTCATGCGGCGCCTCCCCTTCCCTTCGCTGAGGCTCCGGCGCCACGCCTGGGGGAGGCATACGCATCGGCCCTGGAGAGGGCGACAGCCCTTCCCACGGCCTCCTCAGTATCGCTGAGGGGATCGAGCCCGGCTGCCCTTAGGGTTTCAGCGGCCTCATCTTCCCCCGTGCCCCTGATGCAGACGACAATCGGGCAGGCTGGCTTCAGGGTCTCGATGGCTTCGACGATGCCCTTGGCCATGATGTCGGCCCGCGCGATGGTCCCGAAAGTGACGATGAGGATGACTTTCGGCCTGTTTCGCACGCAGAGTTCCATCGCGCGCAGGCTTTTCCTGTAGTTGGGGCCGCCGAATTCGAGGTAGTTGGCGACGGTGCCTCCCGCGTCGACGATGAGGTCGTAGACGGTTGTGGTCAGGCCGGCGCCAGCGCACATGAGACTTATATCGCCGTCGAACTGGAGATAGGGGATCCCTTCCTTCGAGGCTTCGAAATCGAGCTCCGATTCGAAGTAATCCCTGCCCGGCTCCCATTCGACATGCCTGAACATGGAATTGTCGTCGATGGAAAGCTTGCCGTCGCCAGCGATCAGGTCGCCTGTTTTTGTGATGAACAAAGGATTGATTTCAGCCAGCTCGGCATCCTGGGAGCGGAAAACCTTGTAGAGGGATTCGACGGCCGCGGCGAATTTCTTCGATAGTTCGCCTTCCACGCCGAGTCCGCAGGCGAGGTTCCTGGCATGGAAGGGCGAGAAACCCTCATCCAGGTCGATGTATTCGCGGATGATTTTTCCTGGCGCGGTGCGGGCCAGTTCCTCGATTTCCACCCCGCCTTCGGCGCAAGCGAGCAGAAGGGCTTTCGAGGAAGCGGCGTCCACCGTGACGGATAGGTAGATTTCTTTCGCGATATCGACCGCTTCTTCCACGAGAATCTTGCAGACGCCGTAGGGGGAGGCGAAAAGCCTCTCCGCGATCTCGAAGGCTCCCTGGGCGTCGCCCGCCAGCCGGATTAGGCCGGCCTTGCCCCTCCCCCCGCGCAATACCTGGGACTTGAGCACGCAGGGAAAGCCAAGAGTCGCCGCGGCCTTGGACGCGCCTTCAGCGTCCGTCACGACCTCGCCCCGGGGAACGGTCAGCCCCGCCTTCGCGAACACTTCCTTGGCCTGGTATTCAAAGAGTTTCATGGTGGTCCTAGCGTCCGAACTT
>Ga0074195_1001652_pt1 | contig 29444 bp, 26 predicted proteins | sample EPASupsiteHSE623_FD_64525 | JGI IMG/M metagenome (GOLD analysis project Ga0074195, IMG submission 64525) | Bioremediated contaminated groundwater from EPA Superfund site, New Mexico - Sample HSE6-23 | ecosystem: Environmental > Aquatic > Deep subsurface > Groundwater > Contaminated ... | reverse complement strand
GAACCCACCCGGCAACCGAAAGGGCCGAAGTGGAAACCCTCCGCCTACCGGTGCGCGCGCCCGGGCTCTATCCAGACCTTCGGCGCATTCGTTTTGAAATGGTGGGCGCCCTCGATCGATGCGACAAGGCTCTCAACCTCGGTCGGATAGGCCACTGCCGAGGCGAGCGCGAAAAACCTCGAGCAAGCGGACTCGGCTCACCACGATCGACGCGGACTCCATGGGCGCTCGCGGTTGGAAAGGGACTCTCAGATCGAGGAGAAATCCCGTCAGCGAAACACACAAGCATCAGACCGGCCGGCGTTGCCTCACGATCGATCCGTTCAACCCCAGAGCCAGCAGAATCAGCTGGCGCCAAGGCCGGCGGACTCGCTTCGGTCGGACAGGCCTCACAGGGCAAGCTCGATGAACCACGGGCGAGCAATCCCGACCCACCGACCAGGGTGCACACGCGGTCGGAAACGACAACGACGTCCCACGAGAAATCCCGATGGCGGAGAGTGCGGGCCGACCGGTCACAGGAAGGGCCGACAGATCTCCGTCGATCGGAAGGGCCCCACCGAGCGAAGCAGAGAAACTCAAGACGCGAAGGCCGTCAGAAGAACGAGCTGGCGACCTTGTGCGAAACACGTGCAGATGACGTCCGGTCGGTCATGTGCTACTCTTCCCACGGTTCCCAACATACCAGCGTCGTCCCTCGTCCCGAAACATGGACCACGACCAAGATCCCGTCCTAGACAACGTGTCCAGGTGTGTGTCCCGATGTCTCGAGACACAAACTGCCGCGAACGTCATGCTCACCCCGCAGAGGAAGGCGGAGCTGTGTTCTAGCATCGAGCGTCTTCTTGACTCTCTCCTCGCTGGGCGATCCGGATGGCCTGAATCCGCGATCGTCGATGGCGTAATTCTGGAGAGCGTCCGTGTCACGCCCGACCGAACAGTGCGCATGGCTGGCTACGCTATCTGGTACGAAGACGAGAGCTGGTGGTGTGATCCCCTGATCGCATCCGTGGCGCTTTCGTCTGATCCGTCCAGCATCCGATCGTTCCGCCTTCAGTTTGGCGATTCGGCTCGTGGTCTTCGGGTCGCGAGGTATCAAGACTGGCCGGGGGACTTTTCGTGGAAACGCTCGATGCGGTGGATCTTTGATTTGTCGATGCGCCAGCACCGCAACACGGCACGATTGAAGCCTGTGGGTCACGACATACAGACGGGGCGCGACCTATATCAGGATGATCACGATACGCGCTGGGTGGGCCGGGCTTTCTGGTCACGCTCGGTGATGGAATCGGCGGAATGCCCTCGCTCAGCGTGACTATCTGGTCCTTGTGGCCTTCGCTGGCGCGGAGAACGGCCCGACCTCGAGGAAAGCCCCGGCAAGATGCAGGCTGCACCCGCCTGGCGGATCAGGCGTGAGCTCGGTTCGGCGTCGGGCTCATGGCTCGTTGCTTCCGAACCTGCTGCGGGATGCCTCAATGCGCTAAATCCTGAGGTCTGGGGCGAAGTCCCAGCTCAATGCCCCTACATCGTCCTGAATTCAGGGCCCCCGTGCTTGCCTGCGCCCGCCCTGGAGAGAGGGAACCCCCACACGGAGGTAGACAAACCTCCGCTGGGGGTGGTGGTACTCCATTGTCCGACCAGACATCGGAGGTTCCACAATGTACGGATACCACCGCTTCTTCAACACCACCAGCTTCTCCTTCGCGTTCGGTCACTTTGATCAAGATCGCGTGCGCGAAGCCAAGAAGGCAGGCTGTCCCTGCGGCGGCAGGCTCGACGTCGCCAACTATACGCGCAAGCCACGCGGCGGACCGCCCGGGCTGAGGGGCTTGGACGTCATTCGGTTGAGCTTGTGCTGCAGTCGAGACGGCTGCCGCCGTCGTGTGACACCGCTATCCATTCGCTTCTTGGGTCGTCGCGTCTACTTCGGCGCGGTGGTCGTTTTGGTATCCGCGATGCGGCACGGCATCACAAAGCCTCTCGTAGCCAAGCTGAATCTGCTGCTGGGCGTGAGTGAGCGGACTCTCCGGCGGTGGCGCCAGTGGTGGCTGGAGACCTTCACTGCAAGCTCGTTCTGGACCAGCGAACGGGCACGTTTCATGCCGCCGGTGACGCAGGCCGACCTCCCCCGCTCCCTCATCGAACGGTTCCTGGCTCCGAACGGGAGCCTGGACCTGGTAGCTGTGATGCGATTTCTGTCTCCGCTCACAGGCGGCAAGGCCTTCGCGCCGGAGCACGCTTTCTGACGGTGGTCTGGCGCACGCAGAGGATGCCTGCTGCCGGAAGCCAAGCCAGAAGATATCGTGTGCCCGTGACTGCGGAGGCGACTGAATCTCCGCGGTGAAGGGAGTGCACGAGAGATGAACAATCCAGACGAAGCCGGCCGATTGGCTGGCCGATGGGCGGAGCTTCGCTTCGCGATTGTGGGGCCATTGCTGGCGGCTCCACCTGATTTGGGACAGCTTCAAGCCGAACTGATCGGACTCTCCGAGAAGACCTGGAAGGATCCCATCACGGGCGAGCCCGTCACCTTTAGCGTGCCCACCATCGAGCGGTGGTACTACAAGGCGCTCAACGACTCGCGCGATCCCGTGGGTGCCCTCCGCCGGCAAGTGCGAAGCGATGCCGGCCAGCAGCGGCGCCTCAGCGGGAAGCTGCGGGCCGTCCTTCGTGGTCAGTACAAGCAGCATCCGTCCTGGAGCTACCAGCTCCACGTGGACAACCTGGAGGCGGAGGTCGAGGCGGATCCGACCCTGGGACCGATCTCCTCGTACTCCACGATCCGCCGGTACATGCGAGCCCAGGGCTTGCGACGTGTTCCGCGGAAGGCAGTTGTCGACACGGAGGGGGCGGAGCGGGCGGCAAAGCGCCTTGAGACGGGTGAGGTCCGCAGTTACGAGAGCGAGTACGTGAATGGCCTGTGGCACGCGGACTTCCACGAAGGCTCCCGCCAGGTGGTGACGCGGAGCGGAAGCAGAGAGACCCCTTATGCGTTTGGGGTGCTCGATGATTGCAGTCGCCTGGGCTGCCACGTCCAGTGGTACCTCCAGGAGACCGCCGAGCTGTTCGCTCATGGCCTCTCGCAGGGCTTCCAGAAGCGCGGCCTTTGTCGAGAGCTGATGACGGACCGCGGCTCGGCCATGATGGCAGCGGAGACCCAGGCTGGCCTGAAACGCGTGGGAGTCATCCACTCGCCCACCTTGCCCTACAGCCCCTATCAGAACGCCAAGATCGAGGTGTTCTGGGCCGCCCTGGAAGGCCGACTGATGGCGATGCTGGAGGACTGTCCGGAGATCACTCTGGATCTCCTCAACCAGGCGACCCAGGCGTGGTTGGAGTTGGAGTACAACCGCGAGGTTCATACCGAGCTGGGGGTCTCTCCGTTGAAGCGGTTCCTCGAGGGCAAGAGCGTTCGTCGAGAGAGCCCTTCCAGCGAAGAGCTTCGCAGGGCCTTTCGCATGGAGGAGTCCCGGTCCCAGCGTCGGAGCGACGGGACGGTCTCCATCGAGAGCGTCCGTTTCCAGATCCCCTCCAGGTACAGGAACCTGGACCGGGTGACCGTGCGGTTCGCGCGCTGGGATCTCAGCGCGGCTGATCTGGTCGATGGTCGGACCGGGGCGAACCTCTGCACGATTCATCCGCTGGACAAGGTGAAGAACTCGAGTGGCCAGCGGGCGCTCCTTGAGCCACCTGTCGGTTCCGACGTTGCCACTCTACCGGACGTTGCGGAACGGAAACCCGGCATCGCTCCGCTGCTCAAGAAACTGATGGCGGAGTATGCCGCCACAGGGCTCCCTCCGGCGTACATCCCGGGTCCCGACCCAGCAACGAACGACGATGACACCGACCAGGAGGTCGTACCGTGAACATGCTCAAGAAGCTGCTCGCTCTCTTCGGACTGAAGTGGAACCCGTTTTCACCCGAACTGCCGACCGAGGCGCTCCTCGCGACGCCAAAGATAGAGAACTTCTGTTGGAGAATCGAACACGCACTGGTCCCCATGGGAGGTTTCAGTCTCGTTCACAGCGCACCGGGTCTGGGAAAGAGCAAAGCCCTCCATATTCTCTCGAACCGGCTCCGCTCCCGTGGAGAGGTGGTGGTCGGCGAGATGGAGCATCCCCAAAGCAACATCGCGGACTTCTACCGTGAGATGGGCGATCTCTACAACGTTCCACTCAAGCCCCACAATCGATGGGGCGGATTCAAGGCCCTACGCGAGTGCTGGAAGGCTCACATCGACACCACGTTGATCCGCCCGATTCTGCTAATCGACGAGGCTCAGGAAATGACGCATGCAGTCATGAGCGAGCTGCGTCTTCTGTCCAGCACGCGGTTCGACTCTCGCATCATCCTGGCCGTCGTGCTGGCGGGTGACGACCGGCTCCTCAAGAGGCTTGCCGACGAAGAGCTTCTTCCGTTGGGGAGCCGCCTGCGCGTCAGACTCAGTCTCGAGCCTGCCAGCCGCGATGAGTTGATGGCTCTGCTCAAGCACCTGATGACGTCGGCCGGGGCTCCGAAGCTAATGACCCCGGAGTTGATGGCGATGCTCGCGGACCACTCCGTGGGCAACCCGAGGATTCTGACGCAACTGTCGGAGGAGCTCTTGATCGCTGGCGCACAGCGCGAATGCACTCAGCTCGACGAGAAGCTCTACCTGGAGGTCTTCGACCCTGTACGCGCCGTGAAGGCGGTCCCGGCCAAATCAGGCCATCGCAGCACCCGTGGGGGGCGCTGACGGTGCTACCCGTCTGCAGGGCAGCGGATCTCCCCACCCGTCCCAGCGAACTCCGTTGGTTGATCGAGGGTCTCTGGGGCCGCCGAGCTGTCGGAATCTGTGGGGGCGAACCCAAGTGCTTCAAGTCGTATCTGACCCTTCACGTGGCTGTATCGGTGGCATCGGGCCTTCCGTGTCTGGGCCGATTCCCTGTGGCACAACCCGGTCGGGTGGTGATCTTTGCCGGCGAGGATGGACTCGACGAAGTGCGGTACCGCCTGGAGGGCATCGCCCGGGCGGCAGGGACGGATCTCTCCACGCTCGACCTGTTCGTCATCACCGCTCCTATCGTGAGAATCGACCGACCGAACCACCGCAAGGAGCTCGAGGAGACGATTGCCGCGCTCAGGCCGAGGCTACTGGTGCTCGACCCGCTGGTGAGGATGCACCGCGTCGACGAGAACGTCTCCGCAGAGGTGGCTCCACTCTTGGCTTTCCTCCGTGATCTGGAACGTCGATACGAGACCGCTGTTCTGCTCGTCCACCACTCGCGCAAGGGGGCGGCGCATGCTCGGGGAGGCCAGGCGCTACGCGGGTCGAGTGAACTCCACGCGTGGGGCGACTCCAACCTCTACGTGCGAGCCAGGGGGACCTCGATTCAACTGGCGATCGAGCATCGGTCAGCGCCATCCACAACCGGCCTCGTTCTCGAAGCACAGACCCTCGACGGGAGGGTGTCTCTGAGAGTGATCGACCGACAACCCACCGATGGGCAGGCCGAACCGACGCTACCGGTCCTCACCCCCAGCGAGCGAATCGAACAAGCTCTCGTCGCCACCCCGGGGTCACTCACCCTGAAGCAGCTGCGTACAGCCTGTCGGATGAGGACGGAGAGCCTGTGCGAGGCCTTGGCGAAACTGAAGGCCGCGGGGCGGGTCGTGCAGAGCGGCAAGGACTACCGTCTCTCTGGCCGAGAGGGCGGTGATACCGTTTCCATTTCCCAAACCGCCTAGAGAAGTGAGGGAAACGGAAACGGGAAACGACCACATTTCAGCTTGGGGTGGAGGATAGGGCAACGCAGGGATGCGACCCGAGCGCCACCCCAGGGCAGTACCGCAGCCAGGGGCAGGGCAACCTGCCCCTGCTGTCTTTCTCTCCGTCACCCTGCGCCACCACCAACCGACCCTCGCGCCGCTGACCATCAGAAAGCGTGCCCACAACGCCCTCGAATAGAGGGATCGCTCTGAGTGAGCAGCTGCTGCTGGCGGGCCCGGGCCTCGGCCTCGCGGAGCTCCCGTTCCTTGACGGCTGCCTTCTCCTGCTGCGCGTACGTGATGACCTGCTCCTCCGCGATCTGCCGCGAGCGAAGCTGGGCCAGAATGTCCTCGATCCGGTGGTCGTCCTTCGACGACGTCGGCGTGCCGATGAGGACCTCTTCGAGTTCGAGGTTGTAGTGCTCGAACTTTTCCCTCATCTCCTGGCCGGCCGACTTCTGTATGGCGCTGCGATCCTGGAGCAACTGGATGAGCGTGCGCGTCTGCGCGATGTTCTTGAAGTAGGCGCTGACCATCGGGTCGAGCGTCTGCTCGACGAGCTTGCGGATGTCGCCGAACCTCTGGATGACCAGTGGCGCCTTTTTGTAGTCGATGTGGACGACTACCGAGAGCGGCAGCGACGGCTCGAACGCGTCCTTGGTGATCAGCGAGACCTCCGAGAGGTTCTCGTCGAATCGGTGGGACCCCGTCTCGGTCGAGATCCACTTCAGGATGAAGTTCGTGGTCGGAACGGTCACTGCCTTGCCCGCGTACGTGTTGAACGCATACTTGCCCGGGAGCACGGGCTCGCACCAGACGCCGCGCTGTCCTTTCTTGACCAGCTCTCCGTGCTTGTAGTCCTCGCCGGAGAGGTCGTCACCGGTGGGCCCGGTGTACGACACGACGACCCCCACGTTGCCGACCTCGACGACCGTCTTCGGGATCATCTCGACCGTCGCGAAGAGCCGGTTGACGTAGTACGTGCCCTCGACGAGCACCTGGAGCTGGCGGCCTCGCCGGCCGCCGGCCGCCAGGAACTTCTCCGGGTCCTGGAAGTTGTTGTGGTACGTGTCGGTGACCGTCGGGTCGTTGCCGACGACCGACGCGATGATCTCTCCCTCGCGTAGCGACGGGCCGTCGTGGACGGTCACGATGCCGCACGTGTCGTCGGATCCTCGGATGATGACGGGGTGGAAGCCCTCGCGCTCGGCGATGATGCCCGCCATACGAGTGAAGACTCGGTCGTCGTCGGGCCCCATCGGCAGGAAGCAGACGCGGTCCTCGGTGGCCACCACGAACTGAGCGAGGTTGATGGCATAGGTCCCCTCGCGGAGGATCCGCCTCTGAGGGCCCCGCTGTCCGCCGGACCTGAGGAAGGTGTCGACATCCTCGAAGTCGATCGCCTGGACATTCGACCCGAGCGATTGCGTCGGCGGCAGAGGCTGCCCGTCACGCGCGAAGATGTAACCGATCTTCCCCTGAGGGATCGTCACCAGGGGCAACGCGTGGATCGCGTACTGGAAGATGTTGTAGTAGTGCAGACCAGCACGCAGGACGTCCGGCTGGTAGCCGGCCTCGCCCTCGAGGGCGATCAGTCCGCTCTTCACCGATCCCCGGAAGCTCCAGTACTTCTCGACGACGCCGATCCGTTTGGCCGGGATGTACCGGATCCCCGCCAGGAACAGCAAGAGAGCGATAGCTCCCAGCCCGTAGAGCACCTGATCCCATGTGACTGCCATGTCCGGCCTCCGTTCGTTTCGGGTTCTTCTGGAAGGATGGCGGCCGCGCACCAAAAAGTCAAAGAAACATCGAAGTGGCCAATTGCGGGAACGCACTCCGGGAGCCTTCATCTTCACGGGGTCTTTGCGCCACACGCGCGACTCGGCTCCCAGGTTGTGCCGGAAGTAGAAGAGCCGCCGGTCCGGTGGGTGAGTGGCTCCGAATCGGACAACCCGACTCGACGTGACCACCGTCTGGCGTGGGCCGAGCTCTTGGCCAAAGATTCTGCTGAAGAGCCCAAAATAGGGAGGGGGGTTTCCCGGGCGAGGCCGTCCTTACCATTCGAGAAGCCTTTCGAACAGGTCGTACCGAATGTGTGTTGCGAGGATGGACGAATGCAAGCTCTTCGAGATTACGGACCGGACGGTCAGGGAGTGCTGGTCACGCAAGGACCCGTACGCGAATCCGTTGTCGGCAATCTCTCCGGGAGGACGGTTCGTAGTGTTCCCGGATTACAACGGCAGGCTGTCTCCTTTATGACCTCTTACGACAACGTTCTTCAAGGAGGTTCCAGATGATCAAGGAGTTCATCACCAAGGTCAACCTAATCGAGCGGTTCTGCAGGTTCAGCACTTCCCGGGACATCAAGATTGGAGTACCAGCCTTTGTGTTGGCGATGGGGGTATGGTCTCTTTTGGGCGTAAACCCTGGTAGGACCATGACGGACCCTTCCGGTCCCATCCCGTCAACGAGCGTGGCCAGTCCCTCGCGGGGCGAGGCGGGTGCGAGAGGTTCTGTTGGATTAGCGTCCTCCCCCGCATCTGCTTCGGCGACCTTAACAGCGGTGAGTCCGGACGCCGAGGAGATGGTTCTGATCCCGGCCGGAGAGTTCCGGATGGGCGCGAACGACGGGATCGATGGTGAGAGAGTTGTCCACACCGTCTACGTGGACGCCTTCTCTATGGACAAGCACGAGGTGACGAACCGGAGGTTTGCCCGGTTTGTTCGGGCCACCGGTTATCGGACGGAGTCCGAACGAATCGGCGGAGATTTAAGGCCAGGCGTGGGCCTCACCTGGAGACACCCGTTTGGTCCTTTGGACACGCTCAAGGGCAAGGGGGACTGGCCGGTCGTTTATGTGACCTGGAACGACGCGGTGGCTTTTTGCACGTGGGCTGGCAAGAGGTTGCCGACGGAGGCGGAGTGGGAGAAGGCCGCCCGCGGTGGTTTGGAAGCGATGAAGTACCCGTGGGGTAATGAGGCACCAGAAGGTCGGGCCTGTTTTGGCTTGGACTTCGAGAATGGCCGGCCCATGCGGGTGGGGAGCTATGAACCGAATCGGTATGGACTTTTCGACATGGCCGGGAATGTTGGGGAATGGTGTTCGGACTGGTATGGAAAGGATTACTACAAGATCAGTCCGTCGAGGAGTCCAGTCGGACCACCGACGGGCAAGTACCGTGTGTCGCGCGGGGGGGCGTGGGGCGGCCCCCCCAACGGCGTCAACCTGCTCTGTGCCAACCGCAGCTTCGGCTACCCGACGACTTTTACCTTTTTCTTCGGCTTTCGGTGTGTGAGGTCTGTGCGACACGAATAAGCTACGGCGTCAATCTACGGTTGGATGGAGGAGCTCATGACCTGGGCCGGGGCCCTGCTCAGGGCGGCCGCCAGGATCCTCGTTTCGAGCGCCTGGGCTCGTACGAGTGTTCGGTCTGCCCTCGGTAGAGAGGCGCTGAGAAGGTCATCGATGTCGAGCGGCGCGTGGACGGTCCTGTCGGGGCGCTCGGCATCTATGGGTTGGAGGTCCTTCTGCCGATCAAGCTCGGCAAAGGCCTTGTCCAGGTTGTCGAGGGAGCCGCACACCAGCTCCACGTAGTCCTTGCAGCGCAGATTTCTGGCAAGGGCCGCTGCCGCTGGGAGTTGCTCCATGTCCTGAGCGAGGAGCTTCCTGCCGCTGCGCCGACGCTCGCTGTGCTTCATTCCGTGGAACCAGCCTTCTTCGATGTCGTTCGTGCGGTCGACGAGCCGGGTCCTCGCGGGTCCGGTTGCCTTGTCTGAAAGTCGGACCTCGTGACCCCAGAGATAGCGCCCGTGGACCTGCAAATGCCGGAGGATGATGTCGAAGGCCTTCCTTCGGTCGTCTGCCGGGCCCCGCTTCGGGCGGTTCGCCTTGAGCCACCTGCGCAGATTGAGCACGGCTTTGCGGATGTCACGGAGCTCAGCGGCTGCCTGCTTGACGGTCGGGGCCACTGTTCTCGCCAATGTGCGACTGTCCGTCTTGGGCGTCAAGCGCAGAGCCTCGCGTAGCTTCTCGAAGAGGTCGACGCGCATCTTGAGCGACACAGCCGCACGTGTGAACTTCTCGTCGCGTCGCAGCGGGTCGAGTATGCGTCCCAGACGACAAAGGGCTCGCGCAACCTCTCGCGTGGCGGGTGGCCGCCGGCTGTAGGCATCGATGGCACGCCGCATCTTGCATCCGCGTTCGTAGAAGTCCAGATACGGCCGATCGAACGGGAAGCCGTCGTCTTGACCGTCAGCGGCGAAGTCGAGGACCCATTGGGCCAGCGCACGAACGCACGCTACGCCGGCGACGCCCTCTGGAAGGCGATGTCCTTGCTCCACGTGCTCCTGCCAGACCACCACACTCTCTTTTGCCTCAGCCAGAGCCGGGCCCAGGTCACGGCTCAGTTCCCGCGCCAGAGCTGCAAGATGGGTACGGATCTTCCAGTGCCGGACGAGCTCTCGTAACTGGTCGTGCCTCTGCTTCAGGAGATCGCCGCCGATGTCGCGGAGGAAATGGAAGTGACAGGCCAGAATGGGGATGATGATGCCAAGCCAGACCATCAGCTCATCAAGCGCCTCGGTGACGGCGTGTCCGAGATCCCGCACCGCGGCGCACGGTGCGCCGAACACCCTGGTGACCCACTGCAAGCGGGGCAGAATGGCATCGGCTCTCTCGGTGGGGATCTTCCAGGCGCCCAAGACCCAGCGACGCCAGCCCGCGAGCGCAACCAGAAGCGTCCCCCGCCCCTGCTCGCCGGTGGCATCGACATGCATCGGCCAGCCGCCATCCGCGTCAAGGGCCGCACGCAGGCGATCCGCGCGTGCGAGATGGAGCCGTTCGAGATAGATCAGGAACAGGTGAGCCAGGCCACTGATGGTTCCCGTCGAGAGCCGGATCCCTTCAGCCTCCAGGAGGGCTCGGATCTCGTCACGCTGGCGGTACTCCACGTACCGAAGCAGCCCCACGCGGACCATCACGTCGTATCCCACCGTCCTGCCAGGAAGAACACGAGAGGTCAACGATGTGGCGCGGTGGATGGCGTGAGTCCGACCGGGCGGATGGCATCCTGCCGCGCAGACATAGACGGTCTCGTTGGGACGGAACATGCCGTGCTCACGGGTCGCGACGCCGCGTTCGACCGTCTTCAGCACGCGCACGGGGCCGCCGCACATCGAGCATCCCGCCGGGCGCTCGTTGACGACCACTCGTGCGCCGGCGGTGGCCACCATCGCCTTGCGCTGCTCCTCCTCGAGCTGACGCGCACACGCTCTCAGCGCCGCGAGGGCCGTGGGCGGGAGCGTGGAGTTTTTTTTAGTCCGTGCCGCTGGAAGATCGCCTCGACCTCGTCGCAGGCGATCCTGACTCCCTTCGCCGTCAGGCTCTGGACGACCTGGGCAGGCGCCGGGATCACTCGGGAGACGTGAATCACTTCCAGTAATACAGCGATTTCCAGCGTCGGGCCGCACACGAGTGTTGCGTGGGCTGACGCCGCCGGTCTCTGGCGCCGCCGAGCCACCTGAACAGCGGCTCGCTCCTGCTCTGCGCTCACGTACAGGAACAAGCCATCCAGGACCTCGCGTCCGATGCGCCCGCTCTTCACAAGGTCGAGCAGCATGTTGTGAACGCGAACGCGCAGGACGGCTTCCAGCTCGCCGTATGTGTGGCCGGAATCGGACAGCTCGACCAGGTTCGCGATGGTCGCCTTCAGCGTGCCGTGCCTGGAGAAGAAGACTCCCTGGTACTGCCACAGGCCGTAAGAGTCGAACTCCGGGATGTCGCTCAGTGTGTAGTAGCGGCCGTTGTGGTTGTAGCTGGAGACGTATCCGACGAGGGAGAGGCGTCGGAAGACGCTTCGGGGGGCATCCGTGCCCAGCGTCTTGAACAGAAGAGGTAGATCGGCGATCCGACGCTTCCGAAACAGCCTACCAAGCGCAAAACGAGACTCCTCAGGTGATAGCACGACGCCTCCTGGCAGAATATGGACCCAATCCAGACACAATAGTCCATATACAATAGTCCATATTCTGCCCCATCCCACCATCAGAAGTCTAGGGTGGCAACGGCAGAATGCGGGTTTCCAGAGAGGAGGATCGACCGACGGGCTGGCAGAGTAAGGACGATCAAGAGGTCTAGATGCTCATGGGATCAGCATCCCAGACGTACCAACCGTAGATTGACGCCGTAGTCGATCGCACTGGTTGTACAGCTCACAAATCCGGTCCAGCTTGTCATCAGCTTACGTGGGCGAGGAGATTCCGGGCGTGGCCCCGGCTCTTCTTTGAGGATTTCCTGGACCGTGCTTCGGGCCAATCCCACCGCCTTGGATATCCGGCGACTTCCCCATCCCTTCGCCTTGAAATCGAAGACCGCCCGTCTCTTGTCGGGAGGGACCATCACGACCTCCTTGTTGTTCGCTGTGAATCACGGGGACGAGAACTCCCATCAACGCCTCCATGGCCTGCCTGGCCAGGGCGCACGCGGGAGCCAGCCGCCGCGCCTGGGGCGACTCGCTTCCGTCGCGGAGCAACTTGCGGATCCGGGTGGCCGTCGCCACCAGCATGGCGGTCAGGCGCTCCAGCCGCTCCAGGACCTCTTGCTCTTCTGTGTCTGGCACATCGTGACCGCTGCGGTAGGCTTGTTCGGCCTTCAAGAACTTGAGCGGGTTGGCCAGAAGAGCCTCGCGCACCAAGGGATCGGGGGAGCAGTAGTACGCGTAGAGCATCTCCACATCACGCGTGGAGAGCTTTCCCTCCGCAATGGCACGCGCGAATATTTCGGAGTGTTCCACGTTGGCGCGCGCCAACGGAACCAAAACCTTCATGGCGCTCGACGGTGGGACCTGACCGGCTACCACCATGCGCCGCACCGGCTCGGATAGGATCTGAATCAGGTCCAGTCGCCGTGAGGCCCAGCTCTTCGATCGTCCGACCCGGACAGCGATCGCGTCGAGGGTCATATGATGCCCCTCGACGAGCTCCCGGATGAGCAGCCCTTCCTCCAGAGCAGTGAGCGGAGCCTCTGTCTGGCTCATACGCACCCACAAAAGCGCTTCGGTGGCAGCAAGAGTCAGGACCTGACCCAAGCTCGCACAAGGTCACGTCCCAGCTTCTTGAGTCCTCGGATACGTCGGTGGCCATCGATGACCACGTAAACTCCCGATCGGTCACCAGGGATCACCCAGATCGGAAACTGCTGTCCGGTCTCTTCCAGGGAGACCAGAAGAGCCCGCTCGATTTTCCGGTCACGAATGCGCAGCTCCTGGAACGGAGTTTCCAAGAACCGGAGTTCCAGCTCGACGATCTCGCTGGCCATGCTCAGATCGCCCCCTCATCAAGCAAACCGGCGGCCACAGCTTCCACGACGCTCTTGCTGGGCTCACGGGTAAATCGGCTCAGTCGCGCCCGGGCGCGCTCCTCCAACCTCTCGCGAACCTCTGAAGGAAGCTTCTCCAGGCGATCCCGGGCTGTCTCACGAGGAGATTCCTCTCGCGCTGGCGCCGAGGGCGTTTCTGTCACCGACCAACGGACCGGCGCTTCTGCCCCGATGACCAGAAGGTCAAGGTCCAGGACCTGAACGTAGCGGCCCTCCAAGACGACCAAATTTCTCCGAGCCAAAGAGTCCAGGGCTTCCCGGACCCGGTGAGGCGGATGCTTGACCCACGTCGACAGCGTTCGGGCGGCATGCCAGCTCACTCCGTGGCGGTCGGCCACCACGCACAACATCAGGTAGACCGACACGTCCACCGGGCCAAGATCGGCCAGGTGACCGTCGGTCACGATCCGGCGATCGATCCAGCCGAACCTCCTGCTGGGTCGCCGCACACGAGACAGGTCCAGGTTCATCGGCCCCACCTCCCTGGACTCCAACGCAGGAATCCAGCGTGGAAAGCCTATCCGGACCAAACCAGACATAGCCCCGCGTCTGTCTCAGATAACTCCAGGAGTCCCGTCAAAAGCCTTTTGGGAGGCCGTTCACAACCCTGCCAACGCGTCTGTCTCGGACACTTCATGTGGAGGCTCCGTTCGCCGCTTCTGAAGCAGATCCTCATCGGGCGAACGCGTCTGTCTCGGATGCGACGACGACTTGTTCGATGGAGCTCGACGCGCAGAACGAAATCACCGCCACCTCGACCACTTGTGGCGCCAATCTCGGCATGCCCAGAGGCTGCATCACGTACCGACCAGGGGGGATGCCCTTTCCCTGACCGGTACTCGCTGCGGCCGGAGTTTGGGTACAGCCAGAACCCGACGGGCTTCCCTGGGAGCGACGGGCCCTCTGTTTCTCTCTCATTCTCCGCCGGTACGCGGCGTCTTCCTTTGTATGAGCCCGCCGCCATTTGGCCTTGTCATCACGCCGCCGCTGCGAGTACTCCAGACTGGCGTCGTCGCTTTTGCGTTTCCTCTCCCAGCGCTTCTTTCGAAGCCTCTGACAGCGCGAAGCCGAACAATACTTTTGCTCCCCCGGTCCCAGACGGGGATTGCCACGCCTTTCGCGATAGCAGCCGTGGCACAGGAAGGTCGATCCATCCACACGAGCCCCTCTCGAGGCAGCCCTTCACCTCGAACAGGAAGCAGTAATGCGCGAAGGCGGATCTGAAGACGCCAAGAGCCGAAAAGGTCGGCTGACGTGGGTGATGATCGGGTGGGAAGGGGGCGGAGATCGAAATCAGACGGTCCGGACGGGAAGATGCCTGACCTCAAATGCCTCTACGGCAGCTCCAGGAGACGTCAGACGGCCCGATTCCGGTCGGCATATCCGGCCCGAATCGGGCTGGCGCCAAAGAATCCTGGGGTCCGGGGCGAAGTCCTGGGAGGCCGCCCTACTCGCGGTGGATGGGCCTCACCCGCTACCTACTCAAGAACCCCATCAACAAGCTCGACCATACCGCCATCGGAAAGAGCAAGCACGCTCACGACTTCCTTTACGTGCACATCTACGGATGATAGAATCGGCCACAACTTAGGCCAGCCAGGATAAGCTGGATACCGATAATGGTTGGTTACAGCGACCTCACCGCTGTGCTCATCAACCTCCCTGTGGCTGCCATCGAAGACGATAAGCGCCAGCCACCCGGGGGTCTCGTATCGATTGCGACGTTTGCTGCCGCTCACGGGTACGATGTCCGCGTGATTGACCTCGCAGGCCTGTCGCAAGATGACTTGGCCGATGCGATTCCGGTAGCTGATGTCTACGGCTTCAGCACGTACTCCGCAGTCTATGAACAAGCCTGCCAGGTTGTGGCGCGTGTTCGCCGACGATGCCCTGACTCTGTGTATGTGGCGGGTGGGCCCCATGCTAGCGCCTTGCCAGAGGACGTGTCCAAGTCCTTTGACACTGTCGTCTGTGGAGAGGGTGAGGAAGCTTTTGTGAGCATTCTTCGCCTTCTCGCGCATGGGAGAAAGAGGCACCTTCCCCAGATCATCCGAGCTTCGCCAATACGGAATCTTGATGAGCTTCCCTTTCCGGACTTCCGCAGGTTTTGTGACATGAGAGGTTATACAAGGCAGATTAATGGCGCCCCGGCGATCTCACTTGACTCGAGTCGCGGATGCGATCATCATTGCCGGTTCTGCAACTCACGAGTAATGCAGCGTGGGCAGTGGCGCGCACGTAGCGCAGAGAATGTGGCGGCTGAGGTTCTTCGGCATCGCGCACAGGGATGGACCGCATTCCGCTTCAACGACGACAATTTCCTCGTGGATTCCGAGAGGGCACTAAAGATCTGCGGTCTCCTGCGCCCGCTGAAGATCAGGTTCAGGATTTTTGCACGAGCTGAGGCTTTGCAGAACCGTGAGCTTTGTGAACAATTGCTGGCTGCTGGGTGCGTCCACGTTAGTGTGGGCATTGAGTCCCTTTCCCCTCAAATGCTGGCTCGTATGGGCAAGTCCACCCATGTACAGCAAGTTCTTGAAGGGTTGGCAACGGCCCGCAGCGTGGGCCTCAGCACACGAGGCTTCTTTATTGTTGGGTTTCCCGGAGAGACAGAAGCTACCGTGGCGGAGACCGTGGGTGCACTTGGCAGATTGCCCTTGGATGAGGGAACCGCCTATCCGTGTATTCCGTATCCGGGAACCGATCTCTTTTCACGCCCGGAGTACTACGGCATCACCTGGATGGATCCCGACTTCTCACATTACATTCAGGTGGGTACAGGCAAGTCGGCAGGATTCGTGATGCGGACCACAACGTTTGGGCCCGATGAGGTTCGACATTGGCGAGAGCTTCTCTTGCAGGCATTTGAGAACCACGGTATTGCATGGAGCGACGAGAGGAGGCTAATCGTATGAACCAGCCAGCCGCAAAATACGGCTTCTCGGATCCGCGCTACGAGGGCTTTCCACCGGTTGTTCAGATCGCGTTGGTATCTGGTGTCTGCCCCTCGAACTGTCGTTACTGCCCGGTCGGGCAACGGAACATGGGCGAGTTGCCCAGTCAATTGGCGGCGGAACTGACCATTGACTTCTTCGATCTTGAACTATTTCGTAAGGTTGCGGAAGAAGTGGCGCGGCATCCCTGGGCAATTCTCCGGATTCACTCCCGCGGAGAACCTATGGTGCATCCGGAGTATTTTAAGATGATCGCCCTTGCAAAGCGGTGCGGCGTGGGGACCGTCACAAGCTTTACCAGCGGTATCCTCTTGCACCGCTTTGTTGACGCAGTTTTGGATTCTCAGATAGATCTGCTTGAGGTGAGTGCTGATGCAGCCGATGGCAACAGATATGCCCTCTGGCGGCGCAACGATCACTTCCACGAAGTTGTCGAGGGCGTGCGTTGCCTGCGAGCGACGCTGAAGAGGCGTTCGCTGACACGGCCATGTATTGTCGTATCTGCTGTCGACCACCCAGATTTTCGCCCACATGAGCACGATTTCCGTGCGTTCTGGGGGCCTATGTGCGACAAGGTTCTCGTCCGTCCGTTCCACACTTACGCGGGCCGCATCGCAGATCCCTATGTGGCCGGGCGAAGGACGAGCAGCCACATTCCGTGTGTCCAGTTGTGGGAGCGCTTCTCTATCAGCACAAAGGGGTTGGTTAATGCCTGCTTCAACGATTGGGGGGACAAGGAACTTGTAGGCGACTTGCACGACCCGGGTGCCACGATATCTGGAATATGGCGTTGCGACCGGTTTGAGACAATTCGCGCGAGATCGCTGAAGGCTCCATACCTAGACTGTTGCGCAGCCTGTTCCGGATCCTCGTTGTCCAGTTGGGGCGAGAGCAGTTATCAGGCCTGGGTGCGTAAACTTCTCGACGGCCCTCAAGCACCTCAGCACGTCGCGATACGATGAGTAGCGAACGGATCATAAGCGATGCCTTCGACGGACGAGCTTGCCCTCTTGCGCATCCGGAAGTCAAGGTCGTGACAGATAGCCACGGGCGACACTTCCCTGTGCTTCTGTCCAAAGACCGAGAGCACAGACCATTTCGGCAGTTTGTGCCGTTCACCTCGGAGGACTGTCCCTTATGTGAGCGCGTTAGAGCTGGCCGCACTAGCGCCGCGATAGTGGAAGGCATGGCATGGTTTCCGGCGACCTATCCCATTAAATCGCTGCACGGCATCTCTTGCCCTGTCGAGCACAGGGCGACCATTCTTGCTGCGGACATAACAGCGTTGGGTCAGTTCGTTGATCGGTCTGGAGACGCAGTGCTCTGTGTTAACCTGCGGGGGAGTGGAGCATCGCTGCCAGGACATTATCACGCCCAGACCCACGATGACAAGCTGCAAGTTGCTGCCCCAGATGGCGTGGTCTCGGCAACTGCCTTTCCGCTGCTGACCTACCCGGTGCAATCCATCTTTCGGAATGCCGACTTAGTCCTGGCCAAGATTCCCGAGTACCCCACCTTTGTTCTGGTGTTGCAGGGGCCCTGGGATGTTCTTGGACGCTGGCTCGTGGCGTACCTCTCATCCTCTAATACATGGCCGCACAATTTCGCTTTGGCATCCGGACGGCGCCTTTTTGCGATCCCACGCAGGCTTGAGCGTGCGCCTACGCAGGAGAACCGCTATGGTGCCAGTGAGATGCTCGGGCTCATTACGCCTGTCACCCGCGCGGCCTATGACGCGATTACGAACGGCGATGTGGTGGCCGAGGCTTTGCGTGCGTGTGGACTGGATGACTCAAGAGAGCGGGTCGGGGTTGAGGAACATGCCCTTTGGGTTCTCCGACACGTTTCGGAAGCACTTCGAGCAAGTACGCCGCAGAGTCCCTTGGCAAATGTGGGCCCAGGCATGCTTCCCGGGCAGATCACGACGGAAGCACCATCTCGGCGATACCTAGTTCGCCGGGAGCACTCCTGTGCTATTGTCTTTGACCGTGTGACAGGACAGTGGGATTGGATTTGGCCGCCTGAGGCAGAGAAATGGGTGAGGCGCACCGATGTGGAGTGCATCGACTACAGAGATCTTCCCCAGTCCGCCAAACATGTTGCACTTGGCGCACCGCTCAAACTCTTCCTGGATGTCACTTCAGCTTGTCAGTGCCAATGCTGGTACTGCTACAATCCTTGCGGCCAGCCTGGAACAGACGATCTGATGTCGGACGACATCAAGGCGCTCATCGTCCGTTTTGCGGATATTGGAGGTATGGAACTTCGACTGGCCGGCGGCGAGCCGACACTTCATCCGCAACTTCTTGACTTCATCGCACTGGCCACTGACCGGGCGCTTCGGACAATCGTTGTGAGCAACGGGCTGATAGGAGACGACCTCCTCCATAGTCTGGCCAGAACCTCCGTCTCTGCCTACTTCCTTTCGCTTCAGGGCGATCAGGAGGCACACGATCTGCTCCGCGGACCTGGCGCCTATGAACGCTGCCTCCACAGTGCGGTGACCCTGTGCCGTGCCGGTGCCAACGTGCGGCTGTCGATGGTTTTCCACAAGAGCAACCAGCACTGCGTGGAACATGTGGTGGCCGTGGCCGCCGAGATTGGAGCGAACGTTGCGTTCAACCCATTGCGGCCTTTCGGTCGCGCCTCGTCCGGCCAGATGCTCAGCCCCGAGGATCATTATCGCCTGGTCCGGAGGGTGACGGCACTCAGAGGTCGCTTTCCTAGTACTCGAATCGACACGCCGTGGGACTTCCTTATGGAGCCCGCCGAAGCTACCATAAGTGCTCCGTACAAACACATCGGGTGCGGCGATGTTGCCCCGACTGTAACGGCCAGAGGGGACTACTACAGCTGTGGGCAGCTTTGCAGCAGGAGAGAGTTTTGCCTTGGAAACGTCCGCAGTGAGGACTTGCACGCCTTGTGGCTGAGATCCCGAGTAGAGTGCCCGATCTTCAATGCGTCTGTCTCCAAGAAATGCAGCAGTTGTCGCTACCTCTATGGTTCGCGATGCTTCGGTGGCTGCCCCGCCACGGCACTGGCGGTCAACGGAGCGTTGGACGGAGATGATCCCTACTGCTTTGTGCAGTTGATTCAAGGGAAGGCGGGATGTCAATAGCTTCGTGCGCAAGAGTGACCTCGCATCGCAGATCCCAGAGTCTTTGGCATGCGCAGCTAGAGGGAAGTGAAACCGCGAACTCGGGGGCACGAAGTGTTTCCCCATGGACACGCGAGACGTTGGCGACCTGCGGAGTCAGTTGCGGATGACCCAATTCAGCGCAGCAGAAGCCTTGGGACATTCGTCACAACAATCGCCGGCTGCGAGAGTGCGGTCCCCCAATGCGTATTCCCTTCCGTGCAGGAGCGCGCCATTCGTGGGCCCTTCCACTCGGCCGTGCTTCGGGCTGTTCTATTGCGACGCATCAGAGCCCGGTTCTGCGGCGACACCCGGTGGGCTACGCGGGATTCTGGTGATTCAGCACCAGCAAGTGGTCCGGCTCCCGGATGGACATCGGATTCGCCTCTGTCACAGGCGCGCCTTCTGCCGCAGAGTGACCCCACGGTTTTTCTCCGACCTCACAGGCGAGTTTTTGTCCACCCGGTCCCACAGCAGCGGAGTCTCCCCAAATCTGGCAGGCGACGCAATGACATGCCGCAGGGCGAAGCTGCGCACGTCCGATCTTCCGGTACTCGCGTTTTGGGGTTCTGCTTGCTGTGGTCTGCTGCACGCTCCGGCCTTTACGCCGTTCGTACGCGGGCCTTATTTCGTGTCGTCGGCTTGTACCGGAGAGGAAGCTGGATGCATAGGGCGGAGTAATCAAACCCCATGAGGGGCGAAACAGGCGTCTGCGTGGACGGATGATCTAACCGCAGACCGCATGCTTGCTGAGGAGGCAGAGGAAAGCGAGTTGTTTCATGTGACTTCGCGGGATGATCGAGTGGCTAGATGGCGAAGCGCTCGAAATTGTCGCATGAAGTTGCTGCGATGCCATCGCTTTCATTGCCCATCGAAACGGCATTGCGATGCCGGAGGACCGCCATGACCCAAGAAGATCTTAAGTACGTCTGGGATCGAATCCGCGACATCCGCAAAAGGCACGCGTCGGTCGATGCGGCAGTCAATCGAGATTCAGGATACTATCAACGTGAATTCGGCAAGCTCGCAGCAGCCGTGTCCGATCAGGAGCTGCTTTTTTATCATCACCTGTTTCGGGCCAAAGTGTTCAAACAGCGTCGGGAGTACGACCGAGCCATCCACCAATGCAATATTGCACTTTCTCAGCTCCTGCTGTTGGCCGGGAAGCGTTTTGCGGAGCCAGAGGAGAAAGAGTCGGACTGGGGCTTCAAGAAAGAGGTCTCCGATTCACTGGTGGAGCTGAGAATGAGAACCCTCTGCGGGAGTGCCAATACACCTCCCGCAGACTGCTCCAGTACTGGCTGTCTTGCTCTCACCAATACCCCCGAGGACATTGGCGTCGTCGTTGCCCGTGAGATCTGCAAAGATTCGGCCTTCGCCTACAATACCGTTGCGTCCGCGTTGTTTGCGAAGGCTAGAGCGCAAACAGACGAGAGCGGCAAAACGCGGCATGGCCTGGAGGCTCTAAACGCGATTCGATGTTCCATGCAGATCGTGGGTCCCATCTCGGGTAGTCTGCCCAAATTCGGACAAGACAATCTTCAGCAGGAGCTTATTGAGTTCTTAAAGCAGTTAGCAAATTCCATAAGGAAAGGCGGGGGCGGTATCTCTTGTCTCTATGACGTCCGCGACGGAGTAGCGAAGACTGCAAACTCGCCACGTTTCTGGGAACGTATCACGTATTCGGGGGTGGAGTTGTGCTGGCTCTCGTGGTGGCTGGCCCACCACACCTCTCTGCTAGGACAGCCTAGCCCCCAGCCTACCCTCAAAGCGAGTCTCGTGAAGGTTCTTGAGGAGATCCGCTCCGTTCACCCCGCTCACACTTGGGCTCCTATTGTCCTTGGAAGCATCGCCAACGATTTTGACCATTGGAGACGCGCCGTCGAGAGCTGCTTTTCAAGGGCAGTCCCCAAGCCTGTAGGCTTAGCCGATGACGACCTGCGCCCTGTAGGCTTAGCCGATGACGACCTGCGCCGTATCTATGGTGATATGCTCTCCGAGCCCTCGCAGTCGTTGGCCTGCCAGCGAACCGTCTACTGTCTCATCCGTGCCCTGAGAAGCAGTCCGTCCACCAGTAGCTCTGGCAAAGATCAGTCCAGGGTAGATCAGTCCAGCGCAGATGATTACTGCGAGGACCATGTGGCTCTGTTCGAAGAGTTGGAGAACGTCCTGGATCGTCTTCTCCTGAGCATGCGCGAAATTGACGAGAGCCTGGGGCGAGCGATCGGTAGCCCGGTCAACCGGACCGCCCCGGAAGAGCCGAACGACCCTGTCGCTCAGACTTGTCCAGCCGCACTGCCGGTGGTCGAGAGGCTGCAGGAAGTGTGCGCCACGCGGATGCAAGACATCGCCAAGTCTGCAGGGGGGAGATACCGGGAAGACAGACTAATATGCCTGAAGACGTGGAACTCGTACAGTCCATGCGTGCCTCGGCAGGGTGGAACCCGCGAAAGAGGCGGAGGCTTCCTCCTTTTCTGGAAAGGCATCGGGTTTGCCATTGACCCCGGCGTCAACTTCGTAGAGAACCTCTATTCCAGAGGGTTCACAGTGAATGACATTGATGCCATTCTTGTGTCGCACAGTCACCCTGACCACATGGCAGACGTCCCGGTTTTGCTGCAGCTTTCGCACGAGATGCGCAGGCGTGGCACGGGCGATAAGGGAAGAGGAGGTTTTGTCTTCTACTGCAACCAAACGTCCGCGGCCTATCTGCAGCCGATGCTCAATGACATTTACTTCGGCTCGCCGCCCATTCATGTCCTACGTTCGAATGACGGCCCCGTTACGGTCGGCCAAGTTAAGTTGCAGGCCCTGCCCGCCCAACATCCAGAGTTCACGAAGGCTTGGAGCATGGCGCTTGGTTTTCACTTCGAGCTCCTGCCGAACAGTGCGGGTAGTATCGTCTTTACCTGTGACACGGCCTGGGGGGAAGACTCTTTCAAGAAAGTCAATTCGCCCCTAGACATCGTGGTGGCAAATATCGGCAGCGTCTACTTCGAGGAGCTTGCGACACTCGAGTATCATAAGAAACACCTGGGGCTCAAGGGCACGTATAACGCGGTGGCAAAGCTCAGACCTCGCCTGGCGATCATCACCGAGTTTGGTGAGGAGCTTCGCGGCTACCGTGGAGCCATCTCTGCCGCCATAGAAAGGGCTTTGATCCGAAACGGCCAGTTCGCTGCCGGAAGCCCCGATGGGGAGAAACAGAAGATCATCAGGTGCGTGCCTGGCGATTGCGGGCTCACGATCTCGCTGCAGCATCTCCCAGCTCTTCGAATCGAGTGCAACTACCCACGACCTGACTATGCTGGAGAAGTGTGCGGACGACTGGTGCCCACTGAGGACCTCACAGCTGGCGTGGATGTGCGCGAAACAGATAATGGTATCCGGTATCTCTGCCCTCAGCACCGCGAGGCTTGATTCGGAACTGGTGTGGTTCTTTTCTGGAGTTGCGCAGCATCATGGGCCGAACAACTGGACATGGTTTCTGACTTTGGCCTCCGCCGGAGTGAGTGCGCCTTTCCAGAGATCGGCGACCATGGTGCCCTGTAGCCGGGCTCGCCCTGCCCTCAGTTCGCGCAAGCCGAACAGCGAACATCGAGGGCGAGGGGAGATGGAGAAGCTGGTCCAGTACAGTTGGAAGAACAAGCGATTGCAGAAGAAGGAGATCCTCCTCTGCGTGGTGGTGAGCCGTGACGGCTTCCTGATCTACCACGAGGTCCTCCCAGGCGACGTGAGCGCGGTCATGACCATCGTTCAGAGGCTGAGGCGACGCTTCCGGATCCAGGAGTGTCGTGTTCGTGGGCGATGGCGGGATGCACAGCGAGGACAACATCCGCGTCATCGAGAAGGAACTTCAGTTCAAGGCGATTGTCGGTGTGCCGTTGTTCGTGATGAGATCCTGCGCCGTCCCGGACGGTACCACACGATCAAGAAGAACCTCCGTGTGAAGGAGGTGGACTCTCGCACAGCAAGAGTCTTAGCACCTTGGACTGCGCGCGGGAACACTTCAGAAAACTCATCTTCGACATTTGTCTCTGAGAACTCCAGATCCAGAGCGGATCTCCAAGAGGCGATGACCGACCGTGGCACACCGGGGCGACTCCGGGATGCTTCGGACATCGCAACTACGCATCCACCTGTTCCGCCGTGTCTCCGACCAACCGAAGGGTCTGGAGGATGGCGCCCCCCTGCCGCTTGGAAGGCCTTGCCGCGCCAACACGTCGCCCCCGTTTTCCAGGTGAAGAACGCTTCATCGAGGAAGTGTCTGGCCAGATGACCTCTCGGATGCGTGTTGACTCGCCTGCGCAGATTGCGCTTGGTTGGGAGAAGGAGGTCTTCCGGATTAGCTCTGGGTGTCTCGCGAGCGTCTCTCAATGTGATCTTAGTGCGCAGGAGCAAGAGATCGCTTCGTCGACCAGGATAGAGCTCTACCGCAGGCCCTTCAGTTCCATCATCGCTGCTGTCGGGCACGAGGTGAGGGGCGAGTTGAGGACCCACCCTAATGTCTTCTACCCGCTCACGCCCCTGGATTTTGTGTCCAACCTCGAGACGTATTTGAGGCATGGGGTGGCAGTTCCGGTACATATTGCCGTCAACCCAACAGACAAGTGCAACTTCAATTGCGGGATTTGCTTTTCCAAGAGTGAGCGGTTGGGTACCCGCGATGATGTGCCTGTTGCTGTCTATCGTGATGTCATCGGCCACCTTGTCCGGCATAACCACACGACGGCTCAGTGCATTTCTGGAGGTGGCGAACCTACCTTGCATCCGCACTTGTGCGAGATGCTGGAGTTTGCGGCAGATCACGGGGTATATACTTTTCTGACCACGAATGGTTGTCGCGTTGCTGGCCGACTGCTGGACTTGATTGCCGGTACGTTGTCGATAGTGTGCTTCAGTATCCAGGGAACATCGGAGGAGAGCTACAGCCAGATGATGCAGCCTCCATCTGGCGTTACTCTTGATGGTGTGCTCGCGACTGTCGAAGCCGTGGTCAGGGAGAGGGATCGGAGACACCGAAGCAGGGATCTTCTAATTGGGGTCATGTCGATGGCGCATCCGCTGAACGCTGGGCACTACATCGAGTTCGTGAGGCGCTTGGATCGCGTGGGCGTCGACTATGTTCACATCAACCCTATCCTTCCCAGTCTGGCCCAATTCGGGATTTCCTATCCAGAGGATCGGATCAGGTTGTGTCAGGATGAGCTGGACACGCTTGGCGACGAGTACAGGTCTCGTAAGCTCTTTTTTCGAGCACCCGTTCCTCTCTTCTCTCAACACAGAACCATCTACATTGACCCGCACATCAGGTCTAACCCGGATCACTGTCTAGTGTCTGTTCTGCGGTCACTCTTGATGCCTCGAGTTTGTGGAAAGGCGAAGCTCGTCGCGTGTGGCTACCAGCCCACTGTCACTGAGAACCCTGGCTTTTGGTACTCGGGAGATCTTGGTGAGAAGCGCTTCGAGGAAGTGTGGACGTACGATAGCGTCCAGCGGGTCAATCAACAGGCGCGATCTTGTCGGTCCTGTTGCTTCGAGAGACAACTTCTGTCGCTTGACTGGATGATGTCGATGCTTCGCGAGAACACCGGCGTTAGGTTCTATCTTGGCTTCGACCCAAGACTTGCTCGGGAGGGATTGAAGACTGGTGTGCGTGACCTCCTTGGGGAATGCTGATCTGCCAGCGGTCGGTAGCGGATGAGGGACTCGGCTGTTTGGGAGAGACTCTGTTCTTGGAAGCACCTGCATAGTTCCGACAAGTACACCAGCGAGTAGTCATGGATCGAGACTGCAATTCCCGTCTCGCTTTCGGTTTGACTAATCCGTCGGTTGGCGTTCTTTTCGCAGCTCGTTGCTCCTGCTCGAATGGAAGTCGGGAGCTTCAACGTGATTGGCATCTTGTAGATGCCGCGCATTCCGTTAAGGAAGATGTCCCGGAAGATTACGTCCCGAAGGTGCTGATGGAACAGCTCCATGTTGTAGTCCACGTACAGATGCGGGACCACGTTGAGGGTGGCTCCGAGCGCGACGTATTGGAGCGCACACCTCGCGGTCGTGCGAATGCTTTCTGGGCTGTCGGCAGGTGTTGGCAGGATCAAGTTGAGTCCGGGGATGATCCCAACCTTAAGAGTCAGGTTGAGTGCTCTCCTATTCTGGGCTGAGGTGGTCCCCTTCTTCAGGTATCTTAGCACTGCGTCATCGAACGACTCTATCCCGAAGAACGCTCGCGTGAAGCCTGCCTTGGCCAAGGCCTCCATTAGTATGGTGTCGACCTGGTCCGCCCTGAGCTTGCAGGCCTTTGGGATGTAGGCGAGGCCTTCGTCGATTAGGCGACTCGCTAGGTTCATGACATGGTCATGGTGTGTGGAGAACGTGTTGTCTACGAAATGAATGCTGTCGTATGCTTGCCGAATGTCAAGGATGTCATTCTTGATCTCTGCAACGACGTCCTCAATATCTCTCCTTTTGCGGAGGTTCTTTGGGGCGTTGCAGAAGGTGCATTGTCCCTTGCACTGATCAGAGAGCTCGATGATGAGTCTGCGAGCCCCGACGTGGTCTGTGACGTGGGATTCGGCCATCCCCATCTCCTTGCGGCGAGTTAGGTAGTTGCTCCTGTGAAGCGCATCAGTCACGGACATTGGAACATCATCGGTTCTGCGCGCGCTTCTGGGTGGTGGAATGCGCCGTGGCTCCGTAACCAGTACTGCGCCGTCGAGGTAGACCGCAAGGTTCGGTACGGCTAGAAGGGACGACGCAGAAGGGCTCGTCTCGAGTGCCGAGGCAAGCCTTTCGCACGTTTCCTCGCCATCTCCGTAGGCAAGAGCATCTGCAGGGACAGCCTTCAGGAATGCGTCCGGGGGAATGTGTCTGATAGTCGGCCCTCCTACGAGTAGCTTCGAGCGTGGCGACAGGTTCTTTGCGTCCACGATGAGCTGGATGTCCGACTCGAGGGCGACTGGGGAGAACCCGATGACGTCGAACGTCCTGTCGCGCAGTAATGCATGATAGCCAGAGACGGAGCCGAGCGCGACGTTGTAGACTACGGAGTCGACGTTTGGCGTGGTTCTCAGGAGATGCCAACTGATGTTCTCGACGCCTGCCGCAGGTACCAACACGCGTAGGGTTCTTCCGTAGGCTCCATACGGTGAAACGAACAAGAACTTCATGAAGGTGCGACGGACATCGATGAGTCTTGCCGCAAAGCTATTGTCGAGGCTGTCACCTTCTTGAATGTAATCACGCAGGGCGGCTTCGATGCTTGATGCTGTGTGATTGCGTAGAACGAACAGTATCTCGAGTCCGGATTCCCTTCGGACAAACTCGTGAGTAATCTCGCGAGGCACATTTAATGGGATCACGCCCCTTCGGAAGCCGAAATACCTTGTGCGAGTCTCGACTTCTGTGGGCAATGGCGCTCCTGTCTTGTACGTTGAGTAGAACACGACATTTGCCTGTTGAGAGGCAAGTTCAACTGCGGCTGCCTCACAAATGGCGTCCCAGCTTGCCTCTTTCGATAGGTTCACGCTATGTCTTCCTTCTTGCGAGAACGAGTGCGGACGTCACTCCGTAGTCTTCCACGCCTCTGTAGATCAAAGGCGTTCCGTCAAGCGACCTGCTCAACATGCACTGAGGCGTTACTTCTGTTGTTAGGTGTATGCGAAGGTCTGCGCCGCTGGATGTGATAATGGATTCCGTGACATCCAACCCCAACGTCCTTGCAGAATGGACAACAATGTTTGCCATGTCCTCCACTGTGCCGCCCCTGCGAGACTCGTCGGTGTAGACTTTGGTGATGAGGATACTCCCCTGGCGCGTTGTGCTAAGCATCGAGTACCCGAATGTCGATCGCTTGAGGGCTATGGTTAATCGGTCGGCTTCGATGAAAAAACGTCCCGGGCCATTAATCAAGCCTTCGCAGTACCCCGCCGATCGTAGTGACTCGCGGATACCTGAGAGCTCGACCTCTGTGATAGGAATCTCTATCGACTGCCCGAGCACAGCGTCTCGAAGGAACTTGGAGGGTGTGGCTGCCAACTTTGCCAGGCGTCTTCTTGTGCAATCTTTCTCGAAGATGCGCCTTGAGAAGTCCGTCATGTTGGATAGATTCACGTCTTCGGGCAGTTCCTCAGAGTTGTTTGCGAAGAGCGCTCGATTGATGGGGACACACGCGCCGGTACTAAGCAGATGAGTCATATCCCCGTAAAACTCGCTCACAACTGGTCTGCCTGTGTCGGTGTCCACGCCAAGGAGGTCGACAGGCTGCCCTTTGGACACGATGCGGATTCCAGAAACCGCGAACCTTAGGTCTCGAAAGACGTTCGGAGAGTCGAAGTTGACAGGTCGGACCTCGTTTCTGCCGTCGGTTGCGACGGTGAATGCTACCTGTCTTCCCTTGAGTACCTCGCGATAGTGTTTGTACAGCGTGCCGTTGGCATACACCCAATGCCCCAGATTCCAAAAGAGGTTGCCGTTGCAGTCGGCTGCAAGGAGTGCGTCGGCTTTCAGGGCGCGAACATACGCGTCCATGGACATGCACCTAAACACTGCATTTGTCTGCGCGAAGTACTGGCTCATCCAAGGTTCGTACTCGACTAGACCGCGCACTGTCGCGTCACCCCATGCGTAACCGTTCCCCCGCTCGTTCAGCACTAAATGCATGTCCACGAGACTGGTATCTACCTTGAGGTTGTGTACGACAAGCATCCGTCCATTCAGGTCCCATGTGTGCTCGTAAAGCCCAAGACCTTCATTGACAAAGAATCGCAGGGATGTCGAGCAGACGTGGCTCATGCCAGTGGCCTGGCGGTTCCCATCACAGGAAGTGCTTACCATCCGGCTCTCCCATCTCCACGAAGTGACGGAGGATCGTTTCGGCTTCAGTGAGTTCCTCTTTGGAGAGAGGGGTAAGTCCGATTCCGCGGCAGTGCATCGCATTGAGAATCTTGTTGAGCCGACGGAGCTTGCATACGGGCGCTGTACAGTTCGCGGCCGCGTCCATCACGCTTCTCCTTCGCTGACCTGCCCATATATGCTCGAAGCTCTGCTTGCGCAGACTGCCAAGCAAAAAGTCAGGGTCACCGTCGTGTTCCGAGCAAAGGTAGACACCGCCATCATACGCAACGCTGACCGCCCATGGATTGGCGAGGCATCGACCGCGGGCATTCAATCCGGACCTTGCCTCAATTGCATCAGTGAAGTGGTCCATCGTCCAGAATGCATTGACCCCCACGTCATGGAGCATTCGATCAATGTCTGCCTTGACTTCGGAGACCCGCTGCAGGATCGATGGGTGAATCTGCATAGAGGTTCTCCGATAGTTGATCACAGGACGAAACCCCACGTACGAGATCCCACCCTCCTTCTTCGCAACACCCGCAACGAAACTCGCGACATCAATGAGATCCCCGACATTCACTTCGTTCACGACCACGCCGATGCCGAACCTCATCCTGACGCACTTGGCTGCCCGAGCAAGCAAGACAACGTTCCGCATGACAGTTGACAGAGGAGATTGACCCTCAATACCGTGAAACCGCTGGTACACATCCTCGCTCACCGCATTCAAGCTTAGCCGCAAGAAAGCCGCACTCGTGACGATCCTTGGGATGTCCCGCGGATCCACAAGGTAACCGTTGGTGAACACCCCAGCCTCCAGCCCGAGCTCAGAGGCGTAAATGACTCCGGCAACAGTATGTTCATTTGCAAAGGGCTCGCCACCGCCCGTGAAGATAACCCCCTTGATTCCAAAGGAACGCATCTTGTCCAGGCAGGCGAACATGTCTGACTTGGCCATCAGTCGACGCCCCGCTGAAGACGATGCCTCTTTCCAGAAAGCATAGGTACAGTGGGGGCACCGAAGCGGGCACTCAAGAGAAGGGACCAGCTCAGCAGTGACCGGCCTGATCTCCCGCCACCGCCCCACGAGAAAATCCAGGACTCTGTCGGGATGACAAAGAAACTTGAGGTGATGCTGATCCAACAAGGGAACTCCTGGAAGGATGAGAGTCGACAGAACGTCATCGAGAAGGAGACTCGTTGCCCCTTTTCTGTCAGTCATCTTGCGGCCAACGGCGTGCGACCCGAGAGTCCGCACGAAGTCTAGCATCTGGGTAGACGACCATCAACTCATGGACCATATCATGATCGGCGTTCCACCTTGATCGTTGACACCTACGCCCTGTTACGCCCCCCGCATCCCCCGGGGCCCGGCGCCGTTTCCGGTCACTTT
>Ga0074195_1001651_pt1 | contig 29459 bp, 21 predicted proteins | sample EPASupsiteHSE623_FD_64525 | JGI IMG/M metagenome (GOLD analysis project Ga0074195, IMG submission 64525) | Bioremediated contaminated groundwater from EPA Superfund site, New Mexico - Sample HSE6-23 | ecosystem: Environmental > Aquatic > Deep subsurface > Groundwater > Contaminated ... | reverse complement strand
TTCCATAAATGAAATAAATATTTGTTTGAGGTTGTATTGAAATCCCATGCTGTGATTAACAACTTTTGATCCTGGGTAAGGGTTGCATCGATTGGAATAAACTCAGAATGGTTTAAAACGGTTTCTTTGATAACATTTCCCGATGTATCTGTTTTTAAAACCGACATCGTGTTCGAAGTGCCGTATACATAACCCGTTCCAATAAAAAACACAGAATCTGATAATTTAGTAATGGTTGATGCCTTTCCAAAATCGGTATTGGGTTTTAAATCCTGATAGGAAATTGGGTCACCTGTAAGCGAGGTTTTAATCAGGCATGGAGCATAATTGGGATCCGGGCCATGGTAATTGCTGATGCAACTGTATATGGCATTCTCCGTTACCACTGACTGAAACCCTTCACCTCCAACCTGCTCCGGAAAAGGCAAAGTATAACCCCATGGGATCTCCCATACGGTTTCGCCGGTTGGATCGGCCATGATCATCATAGGCCAGACCCAATCAGGTTGCGTTTGTCCAAAAACAGGGTGGTAACAGGTACCGGTTACGAGGTATTTTCCATCAGGTAATACCTTAAGGTTTGTTACGTCATAGGGATATCCAAGCGAATCAATCTGAAAATACCGTTGTTGCCAAATGATCTCGCCATATTGATCCAGTCTCATTAGCCAGACACTTGAGGATGGACTTACATCCCAGTCCTTCACAAGGAAGATGAAGGTATTATCAGGTAATGCTTCGATTTTTATCCCATAATCAGGATCGTTGTCGGTATGGAAAACGTGGCACCACTCTACCTCACCACAGGCCGTTAATTTGATAATGTAAGGATCCCACCACTCTGAATCCAACGTATCACAAACCCCGGCTGCAATGGTTCCCCCGTCCGATGTTTTGTCAAAGCCTAGTAGAGCCCATTTTCTATTACCGTTTCCAAGTTTCTTCTCCCAAAGAACATTCCCGTTGATATCGGTTTTAATGACCCAGCCAATTTTAGCATTAGTAGTAAGACTTTGATCACCTCCAATAAGAATTCCGTTATCATAATCTTCTGAAACCTGGTATCCTACCATATTGTAGGTGCTGCTACTAAAGGTTCTAATCCATTCCTGACTATATGAGAATCTGGGTATTGATATTCCTATCAATATCAACAGAAAAGTATAATAATTAAATGCTCTCAAATTATCCGTTTTTTGTAAAAAGCATGACGATTAATTTTTAATGATTGTTCCCTTGGAAAAAGTTTTATCCTGACAATGAATCCGATAGAAAAACAAACCCGGATTTAGAAATGATAGGTCAATAGCAGAATTGTTGCTGCTGATTTTGCTCCTGTAAACCATCCTTCCTGTTAAATCATATAATTCGAATGATAGAAGATCCGAGAATGGGTTTTGAATGAAAATTCTATCCTTTACCGGATTCGGATATATGCTGATTTCAGGTGATTGTTCTTTGTTTAAACTGGTAGCAAATTGCTTCTCGTATGCCCCGATATCGATTCTGTAATATGAAATTCGGGTATTTCCGGCAATATCTGTTTCCGGAAGACTTAAACCTGAGGTATCCGGAATTCCACTGTCAATGCAGGGTGAATTATGTAGCAGAGACCAATCTGCTTCCGATCCGTTATGATTTAATCCCGCACCGGAGGAGGGCTGAACAAATAATGGCAAATCGGAAATGTTGCCAATCCCGGTATACCCATCCTCTATATCACAATATTGTACGGTTGGATTGGCATACAACTGAATTTTAATTTGAGTCGGACCACTCATTATATTGGTATTGGCCCAAATGATATTATTAAAAATGGTTATATATGAGCTCCAGCATTCAATTCCTCCCGAATTTGAGTTATTACAGATGGTGTTGTTTAGATACATGCCTTTACCCAATTGATGTCCGTTTAAAACACCGCTTCCTTCATTATTACATATCAGGTTATTAATGATGTTTATGTGATAATTACTTTCGTAAATTCCACCACCTGCAACAGATTTATTATTGAAAATTTTATTGTTGATTATCGTAGGGCAAAATGCGTTCAAATCTGCGGAGGAAGAATATATCCCGCCTCCTGCTCCTGTAGAAATCACAAGATATGGTGGTATTGTAGATTGCCATTCACGAAATGCTATGTTACCCGTAAAAGTATTACTGCTGATCACAATATTGCTGTTTGCTCCAACATAGATGCCGCCTCCGGAATCATATGATTTATTATTTTTAAAACTGCAATGGTCAATGATTGGGGAGGAATTCACTCCGCAATAGCATCCACCTCCTTTGATCGTGGCCAGATTATTACAAATTAATGAATTTGAAATAATGACCTTCGAGAAATTATTTATAAAAACAGCGCCTCCTGAATATTTGGCGAGGCTATCCCCTCGGGCTTTCCCATATTGAAGTTTGCAATACAAAATTTTTGAAGTATCATTTGATGCCGATATATTTTCAAAATGAATACCATGCCAACCGCCGTTAACAGTATTGGTATCGGAAAAACCTGTTATATCATGAACCGTAAAACAGATGGTATCTGTAATATTTCCAATGGCCAATAGTCGTCCATGCACATTTAATTTATAATAACCCTGAAATTCAACATAAGCTCCTTGAACAATCGTCATTGTAATGCCATCTAAAACAGACACCTCGCCAGTCACTTTTATAGTATCAGCATGTAAAATCGTATCGTTTGTTATATTTCCCTGTAAATAAATTGTTTGAGCACATAAACATGAAGCGGCGAAGGTGAAAATCATGACGAGAGACACGAGTCTGATTGTAGTTTTTTCCATTATGTAGTGCACGTAATGTTATTGTTTAATACATGATATACCATAGTAGATTTTTGTGCCGGTTACAGTCAAATAGTAGATCCCGGCAGGAAAGTGCGAAAAATCAACACACAGATGATCCTCAATGATTTGTTGGGAAAGGACCTTCGATCCAAGTTGATTAAATATATCAATGGATATTTTCACCTTATCATCATTCACTAATCTTATCGTTAAGTTGCTTTTGACAGGGTTCGGAAACACTGAAATGTAATTAATTTCAGGTTCATCGCTTCCGACACCCTGGACAGTATACTTCATCACGGAAGCTTTATTCGAACTTGCACAATCCATAAATGCGATATATTGCATTCCAGAAGAATCTATTGCAAGGTTTGTATGTGTTGCGGGACCGCCAGAAATATTTTCCGGCCCTTCGAAAACCCAATTTACTCCATCAAACTTTAAAACCGAGGCCGACCTATCCTGTACAGCCTTGCAAAGTGCCACATGTGGCTGGTTGGTTAAAGGATTAAACGCAAGACTGGTATACTCCGGTTGAGGAGCAAAAAACATTTCTTGTCCGACTGCAATCCAATCCGAACCGTTGAACTTTCTTACCGTTTCACCATTGATTGTTTGAGTGGCTTGAAAATAAGCAATATAGAGCTGATCTGCATAGTCAAAACCAATTTTATTCCAGTTGGACCAACCTGCGGCCCAATAGGGTGAACCTAAATCGATCCAGGAACCACTTTCAAATTTCATTACTCTTGCATAGCCTCCTCCTATTGCATTATCCCTGAAAGCGACATAAGGTTTTTCATCCTGATCAAGTTTAATATCGATAAATGAGATATAGTTTCCGGTAAATCTTGGTTGACCAACATAATCCCAAAAAGTACCATTATACTTCATGACCGAAAGCATATTATTATCATCAAAAGAGATATACGGTTCACCTGTACTAGTGAGAGCCAGACTAAAATAGGTACATGGGGTTTGATTTATCCCGGAATTTCCTACAGTGATCCAATCATTTCCCAAGAGCTTCATGACTGATATTTTCTGATTGGATTTACGAATAAACCCCAGGTATAATTCAGAGGACTTACTGAACACAAGATTCATATCAGTAACTTCGTCTTCAGTGAATCCCGGAGTGCCTACATTGATCCAATCATATCCATTATACATCATTACGACGGCCTTTCCTCCAAATACCGAGTCAGAATATGCAACATAAGGTACCCCGGAGGGACTTAATGCCATCGATACAAAATCGGATCGACCACTTGAAAAACCTCTGATTCCAACATATTTCCAGGAAGAATCGGATAAATTAGCCTGTTTGGGTACGAATTGTCCAAAAATCAATAGAGGGCAAATGATCAAGGAAATGAGAATAAGTAGTTTCATTTTTTTATTTTCTTCACTAAAAAGACCCCATCGTTGAATAAAAACAATCATTCTTCCGGCAATTATTTTTAGAATTCCCATTGATTATTTCTGGAATTTTCCTGCTTGTAAAAACATCTATACGATTAACAAAATTAAATCTTTTTGACAGGTTTTTGACAGGTTTAATAAAAAAATATTTAAATATTCTGGCCCAGTGTTCGCACATTTCCCGATCCGCACCTTTTTCCTACCTTTGCCATGAAAAAAATAAACCTATGATCCTTGTCACTGGCGGAACCGGGCTGTTAGGTTCCCATTTGCTGCTTGATCTTGTCAAATCGGGCAGGCAGGTTCGTGCCATCAAACGTGAAACCAGCAATCCAGGGATGGTTCGCAAGGTATTTTCCTATTATGTTTCGAACCCGGATGAACTGGCTGCGAAAATTGAATGGGTTGATGCCGATCTGATGGATTTTGGCGCCATGGAGGATGCAATGAAGGGCATATCGGAGGTTTACCACTGCGGAGCCATTGTTTCCTTTTATCCCAGGGATCACAAGGAGATGCTGAAGGTCAACATCGATGGCACGGCAAACCTGGTGAACCAGGCATTGGAGAACAATGTTTCGAAATTCTGTTATGTGAGCTCAGTAGCCACGCTGGGAAGAGCGGAGAACAATGATGTTTCCACGGAAGAGACCTACTGGATCCCCTCGAAAAAGAATTCGGTGTACGGCATAAGCAAATATGGCGCTGAACGGGAAATCTGGCGGGGGATGGAGGAGGGACTCCAGGCCCTGATCATTAATCCCTCGGTTATCCTTGGGCCCGGTTACTGGCAGGATAATTCGGGTTTATTCAGGCTGGTGTGGGAGGGATTGAAGTACTATACCCGCGGCGTGAATGGCTACGTGGATGCCCGGGATATCACCAAAGCCATGATTGGGCTGATGGATGGAAATTACTTTGGTCAGCGGTATATCTGCTCGGCCGCTAATTTGTCGTACCAGGATTTTTTCGGTCTCATCGCAAAGCACCTTGACAAACCCGCCCCCACGGTGAATGTTCCTCCTGCCATGACCTCGGTTGCCTGGCGCGTGGAGGCAGTGCGTTCTTTTCTAACCGGATCGAAGCCTGAAGTTACCCGTGAGATGGCCACCACCACGGCGCAGGTTTACACCTATTCGAGTGAAAAACTTTGCAAAACCCTCAATTTTACTTTTCGGCCCATCGAGGATTCGATCAGGGAGATTTGTGGATTTTATATTGGGGATATGATGAATGACAAATAAATGGCCATTACGTTGAAGAGACAATCTACGGAATGGCATGCCTTTTTGGGTTTTGTGAATATCTATTGTGTCATATGCAACAATTTAACTGCACACCGTGGCGGCTTAATGTTTATCCTCAGTTGATCATGCATCTGAATGGATCAATGGGTTTTTACAGTTGTTGAAAAATTGTTAAATGGCGGTTGTAATCCCACAAATAACGTTATATTTGCGATTACAATCAATAAACTATGATAAGCAGAGCTATCACAAACAAGGTTTCAGAGAAACTTAATACGGGGAAAGCGATATTGGTTTTCGGTCCGAGGCAGACCGGAAAGACTACCCTGCTACACCAGATATTTGATAATAAACCGGGAATTTTGTGGCTTAATGGGGATGAGGCGGACGTGCAGCAACTTTTTGAAAAGGGATCATCTGACCGGTTGAGAACCATTTTTGGTAAAAACCAGACAGTCATCATTGACGAAGCACAGCGAATTGCGAATATTGGTACCTCTCTGAAACTTATCACGGATGAAATCAGGGACAAACAGGTGATTGCAACCGGTTCATCCTCATTTGAACTGGCGAACCGAACCCAGGAGTCGCTTACCGGGAGAAAATGGGAGTATTTCCTTTTTCCGGTCTCTTTTGGCGAAATGGTTGTCCACCACGGGCTCCTGCAGGAAAAAAGGATGATACCCCACCGGCTTGTATATGGCTGTTACCCCGAGGTCATCAGTAACCCGGGAAAAGAAAAAGAGTTGTTAAAACTGTTGACTGACAGCTTTCTTTACAAAGATATCCTTATGATTGAAGGGTTGAAAAAACCGGCCAAAATTGTTGCCCTGCTTCAGGCACTGGCTTTTCAGACCGGGAGTGAAGTCTCGTACAATGAATTGGGTCGCACCATTGGACTCGATAACCAGACTGTGGAAAAATACATTGATTTGCTGGAAAGGGCATTTGTGATCTTCAGGCTTGGCGCACTGAACAGGAACCTGAGAAAAGAGCTGAAACGGGGGAGGAAAATCTATTTTTATGACAATGGGGTCCGGAATGCACTTATTGCTCAGTTCGGCTCCATTGATTTGCGGCCTGATCGGGGGGCTTTATGGGAAAACTACCTGATGTCGGAACGGCGAAAGTATCACGCTTACAGTGGAATGTGGGTTAATTCGTACTTCTGGCGAACCCAGGACCAGCAGGAAATCGATTATGTTGAGGAGGAAGATGGCCGCTTTAAAGCCTGGGAATTTAAATGGAACCCACAGGGAAAGGCCCGTTTGTCAAAAACATTTTCAAACGCCTATCCCGATCCGGAATTCCGTATTATTACACCAGACAACGTGGAAGATTTCCTTTTGACCTAAAAACGACTAAAAATGCAGTATCCCGACCGGCTGAACCGTTTTGAGGCTGACCTGATGAAGCGGGAGTCTCTGCATTCATCTGCGACCTCAGCGAGAAAAAATCCTCAAAAATTAAACCTTCAACCTTTAACGCCTCAGCCGTGTTTGGTCGCAAGTCGCTTCCGGGAAACCGGGGCGGTTTTTTTCATAATAAAGAAATCCGAAAATAAGGCAATGATTTACAAATTGGTGTGAGAAGGGCGGGGGAGCAACACAAGCAAAACATACCAACTGTAAATTATTGTAATGTCTAATAGTAATAACTTTGGGTCATTACGTTAACTTTAATTATCTTTGCAAATAAAAAACATGTTTGCGCGAACGATTGAAAATTCTATCAAAGATAAAATTGATAGAGGAAAAGCTATCATTGTTGTTGGGGCACGTCAAGTTGGAAAGACTACCCTCCTGCAATCACTGTTGACAGATAAGGAGTACTTATTTTTAGACGCTGATGATCCATCTACACGAAGTCTCCTTCAAAGTCCGACAACAGAACAAATACGGACGATTCTCGGCCAATATAAATATGTTTTTCTTGACGAAGCACAGCGAATCCCAGGAATAGGTTTAACGTTAAAAATAATCACGGATCAATTCAAAGGTGTTCAGTTATTCGTTAGTGGTTCTTCTTCGTTTGACTTAGGGAATGTTTTGAATGAACCATTGACCGGTAGAAAATGGGAATATGAGCTTTTCCCAATATCATGGGAAGAATATGAAAATAAAATAGGGCTTGTTAAAGCAGAACAACAAGTTGAAAATCGATTATTGTACGGACTCTATCCAGAGGTCATTAACAATCAAGGCAATGAACGAGAGACTCTTAAAAATCTTGTTAACAGTTACTTGTACAGGGATATTTTAGCTTTCTCAGATATCCGGAAACCTGAAATTCTTGATCAATTATTACAGGCCTTAGCATTGCAGATGGGGAATGAGGTCAACTATAATGAATTATCCCAGCTAATTGGAATTAACAAAATTACGGTACAGAAGTATATTGATGTTCTGGAAAAGGGATACATTGTTTTTCGCCTAAATAGTTTTAGCAGGAATGTCAGGAATGAAATCAAGCAAAACCGAAAGGTCTATTTCTATGATAATGGGATTAGAAATATGATTATTGGGGATTTTAAGCCCCTAAATTTAAGGCTTGATAAAGGGGCTTTATGGGAAAATTTTCTTGTATCTGAGAGACGAAAACAGAATATTTATAAAGATTCATTTGCCAAGATGTATTTCTGGAGGACTAAGCAGCAACAAGAAATAGATTTCGTTGAGGAGAAAGATGGGAGTATTTTAGCTTATGAATTCAAGTGGAATAACATCAAGACAAAATTTCCTAAGGTATTTCTTGATACATACGATACAAGAGGAATCGTGATTGATAGAAAAAATTTTAGAAAATTTGTGGTGATATAGAATTTGCCTGTGCACAAAATACCTGAAATAAGGTATGACCATAAACACTTAGGGTTTATTACCGAAGGTATGTGTCGTTATTTTTACATCGATGACAATGGCGATGAGGTCATTGTTTGCATTCCTGCATTGTCATCATTGTTTGCATTTCTGCTTCATTTAATCAGGTTGCGGTAGTGGTAGTATCGGGTCACGATATCGTCGACAAATCCTTCGGTTTTGTAATCGGCGGGATAGGCATCGAGTGAATCGGGTTTTGCTACCGGATCTTTCTTTGAACGACGCAACAGGTAGTAATCGACATGGCCGTTCCACCTGTTTTTGTCCCTGCCAAATTTTGCTGCTTTTTCCCTGGCGCCCATGACCCTTCCTGGTCCTACATTATAGGATGCCAGCACAAAATGAACCCGTTCGACCTGACTCGAAATCTCATCGGGAAGCTGCTTGTCGAGATACCGCAGGTATTTCACCCCGCCGGCAATCTGTCGTGCCGGCGTTGCCATACTGTCGATGCCGAATTTTGCTGCCGTCTCGGGCATTAACTGCATCAATCCGCTGGCGCTGCGCGACGAAATCTGCCCCACCCTGAAGTTCGATTCCTCATAAATAAGTGAAGCAACCAACCGCCAGTCCCACATTACATGTTTGCTCTGCTCCCTGATGATATCATCGAACGGTGAAAGTTTGTTGCCGTTCACCGAAAAATATTCGCTCTGCAAAAACCGGACGATCCGCTGGTTGTCGAAATAATCGAGATAGGTTTTCTTAAGACGGCGCGATGCTTTTAATTCCTGCAGCCAGCCATTCACCTCGGTACGCAGTGAATCGGAGGTGAGGCCCATTCCCCAGGCGTAAGAGAATAGCGGAAATGCCAGTAATGAAATGTCGATGTTCCGGAAGAATCGGTGATAAACCATGGCCACATTTTCCTGGCAGATGGCATACCGGATCTTTCCCTCCGATACCTGGCGGATGAGCTCCTCCTGCCGGATTTCAGGAAGCTCCTTCAGAATTGCCTTCCGACCGGTTTTTTTATAAAATGTATGATATAATGAAACAAAGAACGGGTTGTCATGAACATATACCGTATCCTCCGGAAAGTCATGCAGCTTTTTAATAATTCCCGGTTTTGAATCCCCTGACTTACCTCCTTTTCTCTGAACCAGAACCAGCCGTGTTTCGCCAAAAGGTTCGGAAAACCGCACCAGTTTTTTACCATCACCGGAAACCGGAAGATTGAGGGCAATGATATCAGCCGCATTGTAATGCATGTAGTATTCCAGTTTCGAAATGTTATTGCTGGCAATGACTTTGAGCGGGACACGCAGGTACTTCGCGAATGATTCGAGCAACTCGAGCTGGTATCCCATAGGTTCGCCCCTGTAAATGAAATAGTTGAGGGTGTTTTGATCGGTGAGGGCGATCAGGTAGCCGCGTTCGCGTATCCGGCGGAGGGAATCCTTGCGCACCTCCTCCTTGTGAAATAAACTGCGGGTAACGAAAAATGCAATCGCGATCACCGCCAGTCCGAGCAGAAGGGCCCTGAGGATAATGAAAATCCTGGATTTCTTGTTCAATATATCTGTTTAAGAGACTTTTCTGTATCTCAAAATGGCCAGGCTGATACTGCAAACCGCATACACCACCAGTGACCAGAAATGGGAGCTGATATCTGCAAAACCTGATCCCTTCAGCAACACCATCCGCATGATCTTTATAAAATACATGAGTGGATTCAATCTGTCGAGGTCCTGCGCCCATTGCGGCATGCTTTCAATGGAGGTGAACAGGCCGCTCATGAGGATAAAAACCACCATAAAAAAGAACGAAACAAGCATGGCTTGCTGCTGTGTATGGGTGATGGTCGAAATCAGCAGGCCAAAAGACAAAATTACAAAAAGATAGACTGATGCCGACATGAAAATTAATCCAAGGTTTCCCTCCATGGGAATATTGAACAGCAATTTGCCGATCGCAAGGCCAAAAGCCAGTTCAAACATGCCGATGATCCAGAATGGCGTCAGCTTCCCGGCTATAAACTGGATTTTGTTGATCGGGGTTACATTGATCTGTTCGATGGTCCCGATCTCCATCTCACGGACGATGTTCATACCCGAAAGCAGGAGCCCGATGATGGTGACCAGCAGAACGAGGATTCCCGGCACCATATAGGTCTTGTAGTTCAGCTTTGGATTATACCAGTAACTGTAGTCGGTTTGTATGCTCTTGAAACCAGCCGTCATGGATGGCGTGGGGTTTTCCAACACCACCTCCCGGTTGTAATCGAGGAGGATCATCGTTGAGTAGGCATTGGTAAGTCCTGCACTTTGTCCATTGATGGCGTTGATGACAAACTGGACCTTTGCCTTGCCCTCCTTTAGTAATTGCTTTTCAAATCCGGCGGGAACCTGGAGGATCATATCTACGTTTCCTCTTTTCATCTGATCTTCAGCTTCCTGGTAAGAGAAGGTGGCATTTTGCATTTCGTAAAACGGCGATCCCTGGAATTTGCTCACCAATTTGCGTGAAGTGCCTGAAATGTCGAGGTCGACCACCGAAACCCGGATATGCTTCATTTCGAAGGTGGCTGCATTCACCAGGATGATCAGCTGGAAGATGGGCACCACAAAAATGATCGGCAACATAGATTTATTACGGAAAACCTGCAGAAACTCCTTCTGGATGATATATAGAATTGTCCTCATCAGGCCAGCCTTACGTTGAATTTTTTGATACTAAGCGCCAGGAAAAATGCGGTAAAACCAACCAGGATCAATGTTTCGCGCCAAACATACTCGATCCCGTTTCCCTGGAGCATGATACTTTTGATTATGGTGATGTAATACTTCGGAGGCATGATATGGCAAAACACCTGCAGGATCCATGGCATATTTTCGACCGGGAAGATAAACCCGCTGAGCAGGATGGTGGGCAGCATAAGCGCCACCAGTGATATCATCATGGCCACCTGCTGGCTGTTGGTGATGCTTGAGATCAGGATGCCGAGCGAAAGGGCCATGCAGATATAGAGAAAACTCTCAAGCAGCAGCCAGGCGATACTTCCAACGATCGGCATGCCAAACACAAGGTTGCCCAGTACAAGGATGATACATGCATCGATGAATGCCAGGAAAACATAAGGAAATACCTTGCCTATGATGATCTGTGATGGCTGCATCGGGGAGACAAGTAATAATTCCATGGTTCCCATCTCTTTTTCTTTCGTAATGGAAAGCGATGTCATCAGGGCCGAAATCAACATCAGCAGCATGGCCATCAGGCCGGGAACGAACATGTAAACCCCCTTCAGTTCCCCGTTGTACATCATCCGCACTTCGGGAATGATCTGCACCGGAACATTTTCGGAATTCATAGAGGCCAGGTAACTGTTTATTATGCCGCTTGCATAGTTTACCAGCATGTTGGCCGTATTCGGGTCGGAGGCGTCGCCGATAAGCTGCACGCGGGCTGAGCCGGTCTTCCCGAGTTTTTGTGCAAAACCCGACTCAAAAATCAGCGCCAGTTTGACCTCGCCCTCTCTGAAAGCCGGGTCGATTTCGGCCACCGTGTTAAGGTTCCGTTCCAGGATAAAATAACCCGAGGAGAGGATCTTCTCACTGATCTGGCGGGTCACAACATCCCTGGAAGGGTCGTAAATGGCGATTTTGGCATCCTTGATCTCATTGGTGAGCACGTAACCGAACAACAACAACTGAACGGCCGGCATGCCAAAGAGGATCAGCAGGGTGCGATAATCCCTGAAGATATGGTAAAACTCCTTGATGACAAATCCCCTGAATCGTTTCATACCTTCTCCGTGGCCCGTGCCAGTTTTATAAATACGTCGTTCATAGAGGGTGCCCCGAATTGCCGCTTCAGGTTATCCGGGGTATCCAGGGCGGCAATGCGTCCGTCGACCATGATGGAAACCCGGTCGCAGTATTCAGCCTCATCCATGTAGTGGGTGGTGACAAAAACAGTGATCCCGTCGTGGGCGGCTTCATAGATCATATCCCAGAATTGCCGGCGGGTGATCGGATCGACCCCCCCTGTAGGTTCATCCAGGAACACCACTTTCGGCGTATGCAGGATGGCGACGGAGAAGGCCAGTTTTTGCTTCCAGCCCAACGGAATATCGCGGATCAGTTTGTCGCGGGCATCTTCGAACCCGAGCCGCTGCATCAGCTGATTTGCGCGGAAATCGATCTCCTTTTTCCTTAATCCATAGATGCCGCCATAAAAACGGATGTTCTCATAAACCGTGAGATCATCGTAGAGGGAGAACCGCTGGCTCATGTACCCGATATTCCTTTTGACCTTTTCGCGCTGGGTGTAAATATCGAATCCTGCCACAGTCAATTCTCCCGATGTGGGGTAGGAGAGTCCGCAGAGGATCTTGATAGCGGTGGTTTTCCCGGCACCATTGGCTCCGAGAAAGCCGAAAATCTCGCTCTTTTTCACCTCGAAGGTCAGATGATCGTTGGCCACGAATGAACCAAACTTCTTGACGAGGTTCTTAACAGTGATGATATTTTCTGCGGATGAGATCATGACATTTCAAATGATTTACCTGTCTCATCCTGCCTTGCGGATCCAGGAGCTGGTGTATTCATCAATTCCATAAAACAATCTTCGATAGATGCTTCAATGGGTAATATTTCCACTGATTCATGATTTCTTTTCTTCAGGAAACCGGCCAGTGTATCTTTGTCGATGACTCCCTGGTGACTGGCAACGTGGGCCGTTTGACCGAAGGCATAAACACTGTGCACCCCCGGATAATCCCGCAGTTCGCCGAGCAGGTTGTAAATGTCGCCTGCCCTGACTGAAAGGAGCGACAAAGGATAATTGCGGATGACCTCCGGAGGCGTGCTGATGGTCATGATCCGGCCATTCTGCATCAGGGCCACCCGGTCGCACAGGCTTGCCTCATCCATGTATGGTGTGGAAACGAGGATGGTGATCCCTGCCGCCTTCAGCCGTTTCAGCATTTCCCAGAATTCGAGCCGCGAAACAGCATCCACCCCGGTTGTGGGTTCATCCAGAAAAAGCACCTCGGGTTTGTGGATCATAGCGCATGACAACGCGAGTTTCTGCTTCATCCCCCCGGATAATTTTCCGGCTTTCCTGTCTTTGAAGGGCTCAATTTGCTGATATATCTCTTTTACCAGATGGTAATTTTCATGGATTGTGGTACCGAAGATGGTAGCGAAAAAATTCAGGTTTTCCTCCACGGTCAGATCCTGGTAGAGGGAAAATCGCCCCGGCATGTAACCGCTTATTTTCCTGATCTTTTTGTAATCCTTCACAACGTCAAAACCCTCCACGCTGCACCTGCCCGCATCGGATAAAAGCAGGGTGGTGAGAATGCGGAAAAGGGTGGTTTTACCGGCTCCGTCGGGACCAATAAATCCGAAAAGCTCACCCCTGCCAACATCAAATGTGACATTGTCAAGGGCAAGCGTTTCACCAAATTTTTTGGTCAGCTGATCAACATGGACGGAGATTTCCGGCATAGTCTAATTTTGTGGAGGGGTGGATTTGGTCCAGTAGGTATTTCTGCCGAGCATGGAAACTCCTACGTATCCGCGAACTTTCAGCTTGGTAGGACTCTCGAACTGAATGTAGCATTTATAGGTTTTGCCGTTCTTAGGATCATAGATGGTACCGCCCGACCATTCCTCTTTGCCGTCGAAACTGAAGTCCTTCATGTTGACCAACCCGATCAATGGCCTTGTTTTCAGCTTTTCGTCAGGATTTTCTTTGTCGGTACGGGGCAATCCCGTCACCTTGTCGTTGGGCTCCCTTAGCCACACAAGTTTTCCGAAATATTTCCCGTTTTCCTTGTACAATGTAATTTTTCCGGTGGCCTCCTGGTTCAGCCAGGTACCCACGATATCATCGGCTTTATGCGTTTGCGCGAAAGCCGTCATTCCCGACCACATGGTCAATAGCAGGATCATCAAAAAGGTTGAAGTGGTTTTTCTCATGGTTTTTGGTTTTGGTTAATTTGAAATTAGTTTTATCTCGCCCGGCATGCCGATCTTCAGGCTGCCGTCATTCTTTACGCGCACCTTTACTGCGTAAACCAGGTTGACGCGTTCCTCCTTGGTCTGGATGGTTTTCGGAGTGAATTCAGCTGTTTGCGAGATCCAGCTGACAATGCCTTCCATTTTTGTGTTGGTGGTTTCATCCTTATCGATACGGACCTCCACCTTGTCGCCAATTTTAATATGCGGCAGTTGCACCCCGCTGATATAAACGCGCAGTTCCATTTCGCGCAAATCGGCGAGTTTGTAAAGAGGCTTTCCGAAGCTTGTAACCTCATTGGTTTCAGCGAATTTTGTAAGCACGGTGCCTCTCAGGGGGTTGATTATAAGCGCGTTTTTAATGGATTCGCGCACCTGGGCTATTTGCTGTTCCGTGCTGCCAATCTGATCTTCGATTCCCCTGAACTGACTTTTGATCGAAGCGACCTGCTTTTCGATGAGGTTCAGGCTGGAGGTGATGTCGTCGAGCTGTTTCTGGGTTGCAGCGCCATCCTTCAGCAACCTTACCACCCGGTCCTTTTCGACGAGGATATTCACCCGGTTTTGCTCCTGGACCGCGATCTGGGCGGCTAGATCATCCTTGCGTGAACCGGTCGCATTTTTCTGCTCCATGATCTGCAACTTTTTCAAATGAAGATCGGTTGTATCGATATAGCCAACCAACTGGCCTGAATCAAGCAACTGCCCCTCCATGACATCGAATACCAATATTTTTCCGTTGGCAAGTGATGATATCGTGATTTCAGTAGCCTCGAACGACCCGTAGGCATCGGGCTGGTCTTTACCTTTATTACAGGCCAACAACATGGTCAGCACCGCAAATAATCCAAGTAAGTATCTGTTCATCTGTTGAAATATTTCGAAATATAGTTACAATTTTCCAAGGTTATATAAATAACTGATCTTCGCCTTGATCAGTTGTATCTTATGGACCTCCATGCCCATCCTGGCCTGGGTTTCGTCGTTGACCCGCAGGATATAATCACTGGATGTGATCACCCCGTTGGTCATCTGGGCTGCAACCGTTTTGGTGATGCCCGATCTCAGGTCGATCAACTCCTGGTCCTTTACCAAAAGTTCGGTCAGTTTCGTAATATCCGATAAGTTTTTTCTTGTGGTGACCTTCAGGTTCTTGTCGAATGTTTCCTGCTGATTTTTAATAATATCGCCCTGGATCTGATAGATCTGTTTTTCGTTCCTGTTGGCATTCCAGTTCCATGGATTCCAGGTAACCCGGGCGCCTACCATGGCCATGGGTGCGATGTCGCTCGACAGAAAATTATATCCTGGCCGTCCAAAACCAAATTGGCCGAATGCCCACAATTTAGGATTCCATCTGGTGGTGACCATGTTTTTCATCAGGTCGGCCCTGTCACGCTGCACATTAAACAGTTCAAATTCAATGCGATTGTTTTCGTAGTTCATTACAGTCAGCGTGATCGCCGGCGTTTTGAAGGCAGCATGCTCCGTCAGCGGCAACGAAATCAATTCCGAAAGCATGCTGATGTTCGTCAGCCGGTCCATCGATAATTCATAGATGTTCTGATCGAGTTTAATGATTTCAGCCCGGATGAGATCGGCATTCATTTTTAAAATCGCACCGTTCCTCACGGCCGATTCCACTTCAGACAGCTTTGAATCAAGTTGCTTGCGGGTCTCTTTTAACAAATTGATATTCTGCTGGGTTAGCAGAATACTGAAGAAAAACTGGTTCACCTGGTCCTTTAAGAGGTAAAGACTGGCGTCAACATTTTTCTTATCGATATTCAGGTTGAATTTTTCCAGTTTTTTCTGATAACCGGTCACATGCCCGTCATAAATTGATTCACTGATATCCAGGGTCAGTTTGTACTGGTCCTTGGGTATCACCGGACCCTGGAGTTCGGGAAGATTGGCTGGAAGGGGAATGATCACGGTGGTGACCTCATTTTGCCAGGAAGCGCTGCCATTCACATTGAACTGCGGGAGATAGTTTTTATTCAGATTACTGGTCTTGAGATCACTTGATTTCTCAAGCAGGCTGGCCTGCCTGTTCAGCGGATATGTTTTCTGCAGTTGCTGGTAGCAAAAATCGAGGGTGATTGTATCCTGGGCGCCGGCCGTGGTTGCAAAAACCATTGCCAGAAAAAGGAATATTACCCTGGTGGAAAGAAATTTACTTACTATGTTCATTTTCATAGCCTTTTAATGCATTAAGAATGAATCTGGGTACGGCAGTTTTCCTCTCTTCGTAGAATTTATCGAGTTGTTCATCGGAAAAGCCGAAAATAGTTTGAATTATTGGCCTGGCCACAACCGGAAAAACACTGAGCGCGAGAATATTAATATAGAGATGGATAGGATCGATCTCCAGTTTTAATTCTTCCCTGACCTGCTTTTGGATCTGCGCCATGAGGTGTTGCGGCGAGAGGTTTTTCTTTAGCAGGATCGCTTTGATCTCCTCCGGTTTTTCGTACATGCCGTTTAGAATGAACAAAGGGAGGTACGAGTTTTGCGAAAGAAAGGTGATGTAATAATTGAGGAAAGTTTCAATTTTGGAGCTGAATGAAAGCTCTGAGGAAAAAATCTCATTCAATTTGCCGATGAGCCTTGAAAAGGCATCTTCAAACACCGCTTTAAAAAGGTTATCCTTGTTCCGGTAATAGTAGTGCACCAGCGATTTGTTAACGCCTGCCTCATCTGCTATTTCCTGCATGCGGGCACCCTCAAACCCCCTGGTATGAAATACCTTCTTTGCTGCAACAAGAATACGTTCCTCGGTAGTAATATTTGAGTTCTCCATGCAGTTTGACCAGTTAAAAGAAATGAATGGTTTAACCAGGCAGATTAATTATATGGTTTAACCAATTGGTCAAAAGTAATATAAATTTTTTTACCTCCGACATTTATTTTGCGCAAAAATTCACTTTTTGCATTTTTCGCACACTGAGCGAAGGCGAAGTGTGCGAAAAACAGGTGAAGGGATCCTTCGGCTCCGCTCAGGATCCTTCGGGGTTGCACTGGATCCTTCGGCTCCGCTCAGGATCCTTCGGGGTTGCACTGGATCCTTCGGCTCCACTCAGGATCCTGCGGGGTTGCACTGGATCCTGAGCGAAGCCGAAGGATCCTAACCCTCTAACGAAAAGCTATTTGGGAATTTTAATTTTCTGACCCGGTTTAAGCCGGTTTGCATGCTTGATATTATTCAATGCCTTGATTTGTGAGACCGTAACGTCGAATTTATCAGCAATATCCCAGAGATTATCACCAGACTGGATGGTATAGGTGGTGTATTTCTGGGTTGAGGAAGTTTTTGATTTGGAACCTGTTCCGGATTTGACATTGGAAGTGGTACCATGGCTGGTACCGTTGACCTTGATTTTTTGACCGACCAGGATTTTTGAGCCGGACAGGTTATTCCAGTTCATCAGTTCAGCAGTAGTACAACCATATTTTTTAGCAATGGATCCAATACTTTCACCGCTTTTAACAACATGAGTTGTCCTGGCTGATGAAACGGGCTGAGTGGATTTGGATGTGGTGGTTGTTTGCGCAGGTTCTGTGTTTGCTTCTGTTTTTGATTTAAGAGAGGTATCCGTGGGCAATGACTGGGGGATATAGGTTGAGGTTATCGCTGTTTGCCGTCCTTGCTGAGTAGCTGGTTTTGAATAGACAAGTATTTTTTTCTTCGGTTTGAAGGAGTTTTTTGTTGTGTTATTCAGGGCCTTCAGATCGGACACTGTCATGTGGAATTTTTTTGCAATGGATGACATGGTCTCACCACTTTTAACCGTATATAGTTCTGCTTCACGGTAATTGTCATATACCAGTTTCATCATAGAGTCCTTCTGCAGTCCGCCGGCTGTTCTGGAAGTATAAAGAATGGTTTCATTGTTGATGAAACTTCCGATATGTTTTTTACGCAGGCGAAGTTTATAGGGATTTTCGGGAGTGGCTGGAATGAAAAGGTGCTTAAACGATGGATTCAGAAAAACAATTTCGTCCATCGGAATGCTGAGCATGTCTGATATTTGCTTGAATGTAAGCGGGCTGCGCACAGTCACCGTATCTACCTCGTAATAGAGAATGCCGGGATCAACCGGGTAAATTTTATGCTCGTTGGCGTAGGTCATCACGTAGCTTGCCGCAATGAAGGCCGGGACATACGAACGTGTTTCCTTTGGCAGGTAGTTCATGATCGCCCAGAAATTTTTCATACCTCCCGAACGCCGGATGGCTTTATTCACATTTCCGGCGCCCGAATTATAGGCAGCCAGCGCCAGGGACCAGCTTCCGTATATATCGTACAGGTCGCTCAGGTGTTCACAAGCTGCAATGGTTGCCTTGAAAGGATCAAAACGGTCATCCACATATGAACTGACCTTGAGTCCATATACCTTTCCGGTTCCGTACATAAACTGCCAGAGACCCTTGGCCCCCATCGGCGAATTGGCGGTGGGATTCAGTGCAGATTCGATAACGGCCAGATACTTTAATTCCAGGGGCATGTTGTATTTGTCGAGCTGCTCTTCGAACAGTGGAAAATATATTTGAGATAATCCAAGGATCCTGGCAGTCAGTTTGCGCTTCCTGGCTCCGTAAAGTTCAATGAACTTCTTAACTTCGGCATTGTACACATATTCAAATGGCGACTGTTCATTCATCTGGGCGATGCGCTCGCGGTAAACCGAATCTGGAAATACCGGGATATCGGTATCTGAATAGGTAGCCCAGTTCTGATATTGCTGGGCATTGGGAAACTCGGAATCTTCGAAGATCTTGAGGTTGGCCAGACTGTCGAGCATGACAGCGACAGGATCGTCCTCGACCAGTTTTTGCTTCTTATAGGATGTATCGGGTCTGATGGTGTCCTGGGCGGCAAGGAAAAACGGAATGAAAAGAAGCAGCAGAAGAAGAATGAATTTGTTTTGATTCAATGTCATCCAGAAATCAATTTAATCGAAAATGAATTACGCTACCTGGATTATGAGGTTGCAAAAATTGCAATCATAAACGCCCAAAGTATTATAACTGCAAAAGTAGCCTTTTATTTTAAAAGTTCTCTACATGAATGGTTACTTCGGTATAATCAAATTCTGCCTTGATGTTTTCCTCGATCAAATCACACAGCTCGTGCGCCTCCCTGACTGTTTTACTGGGATCGAGGTTCAGGTGAAAATCAACATAGCGGTAATTTCCGGCCTTCCTGGTACGCAAATTATGAAAGCTCATGTCGGGGGTACAATGTTTCTGAATGATCGCCGCGATATGGGTGACATCATTGGCTGGCAAGGCCAGATCGAGCAGCGGAGCGTATGCTTTCGAGAATAATTCATACGATTCCTTCAAAATCAGCAGGGCGACAAAAATAGCAATAATGGGGTCAACCAGGTGAATTCCGCTGATCCACATCAGCAATAAACCGGCTGAAACGCCGACCGAGGTATACACATCGGTTTTGAGATGCAGTGCGTCGGCTTCAAGCGCTACAGAATCAGTTTCTTTGGCGACAATGTATAATTTTCTTGATACGAGAACATTGACGACGGCCGATATGATCATGACTGCCACTCCAAAACCGATATTTTCAACCTCTGATGGCTGAATGATCTTTTTCACTGCTTCATAGATGATCCAGAAAGCAGCGATAAAAATCAGGAGCGCCTCTACCACCCCCGAGATATTTTCGAATTTTCCATGGCCATATGGATGGCGTTCATCAGCAGGGGTGTCGGAGATCCGAACGGAAAAAAATGCAACCACTGAAGCCAGCAGATCCATGAATGAATGTATTGCCTCCGAAATTATACTCACCGATCCAGAAAATATCCCGACAATTACCTTCAGAATAATGAGTCCGGTATTTGAAAGGATTGAAAGGCGTGCAACTTTTACCTTTTTATTCATGATGAACTATTTATACATGCTGAACTATTTATATCAGTCTCAACAAATTTGAGTCCACTCCGAGAAGTCCGACCAATTGGATTCTGAGCGGAGTCGAAGGCTCCTGAGCGGAGTCGAAGAATGCAATCACCTGTTAATGAGGACACTTCGGCTTCGCTCAGTGTCCTTAATTCGGCTTCGGTCAGTGTCCGGTTTTCTTTGAATTTGACTTTTCGGAGTGGACTCAAATTTAGTGATTTTGATTGAACTGCGAAAATGTTAAATTTGCTGCACCAATCCTGTCATGATGAAAAGAATTATTTCCTTCATTTTTCCTGCCCTGCTGATGGTATCATCGGTTACTGCCCAGGAGAAAACCGATGTCCCAGTAGGTGTATTAAGGCACGAAATGACCCCGGAAGAGCTGCTCCGCAAAGGAGAAATCGGAAGAAACTTCATTGAAACCGATCCGCCGGTTGCCCCGGTGAGGAATGTTGCCGAATTTGACCGGATGCAGGGAGCGCTTGTCCGTTTCCCTTTTGGAATCCCCATATCACTGATCAAGGAGATGGCCGAGGATGTCACCGTGACAACTGTCGTGGCCTCTGTTTCGCAGAAAAATACGGTCATCAGCCAGTATGTTGCCAACGGAGTTGATACCAGCCATTGTAATTTCCTGATAGCCCCTAGCGATAGTTACTGGACCCGTGATTACGGCCCATGGTTCGAGTCCGACAGCGCCAACCAGATCGGCATTGTTGATTTTCCATACAACCGTCCCCGCCCCAATGATGATGAAATTCCCAAAAAGATGGCCGAAATGCTTGGGATCCCATGGTTCGGCATGAATGTTATTTCAACCGGCGGGAACTATATGACCGATGGCTTTGGTATTTCCTCTTCAACCGACCTGGTTTGGGATGAAAATCCGTTACAGACTCCTGCCCAGATCGATCAAAAAATGAGTAGCTACCTTGGCATTGACAACTTCCGGGTGGTTCCCGACCCAAATGTCTCCTCCACCATCGATCATATCGATTGCTGGAGCAAATTCCTTGCCCCTGATAAAATATTGATCCGTAAGGTGCTTACCAATGATCCGGAGTACAATGCACTTGAATCGGCAGCGGCATACTGGGCCACACAAGTCAGCTCCTACGGTTATTTTTATAAAGTATACCGGGTAATGACCCCGCAGGATCAACCCTATACCAATTCCGTCATTCTCAACAACAAGGTGCTTGTCCCCATTATGAACTCCACCTGGGACGACAGCGCCCTTGCGGTATACCAGGCTGCCATGCCCGGGTACGAAGTGATCGGCTTCATCGGCAATCCTTCTTCACCCTGGTTGTCGACCGATGCATTACACTGTCGCGTGATGGGTATCGCCGATAACGGGTTGCTGTATATCAGGCATATTCCGCTTACAGGCAACCAGCCAAGTGAAACTGACTATGTGATCAATGCCGACATCCTCGCCAGCAGTCATCAGCCGGTAAAAAATGATTCCGTATTTGTGTATTATATGGTCAATGGCGGACCATACCAAACTGCACTCATGTTGAATACATCTGAAAATCATTACAAAGGTATCATCCCCAAACAGGCAGCAGGAAGTGAAATCAGATATTACCTTTCTGCTGCAGATGAATCGGGCCGGCATGCAACAGCCCCGCTCATCGGCCCCGGCGATCCATTTTCATTCAACACGGTGTTCACCAACCTGGCGCCAGTCCCGGATACATTATGGTTTATCACGCCCGATGACTGTCTGAATGGCAAAATAACCCAGCTGCACAATTACCTCAGCAGCCCGGTCCGCCTCAATACCGTGCAGCAAAACGGCCTGGTCATTCCATGGTATGTTGACTCCATGTCGGTGAGTACTTTGCCGCAGATGGTGAATCCCCTCGACAGCTTTGCCATCCGTGTAAAAATGCCCCTGATTGTTTACCAGGCGCCTTCAACCATGTTTTATACCGACAGCCTCATTTTCAACACATCTACGGGAACATATCATGTCATCATCATGGTGAACCAGGATTTGCTGACTGCTGCAGGCGAAAAAACATCCATGGCTGAGCTGATGCATAATTATCCCAACCCATTCAGCCACGAAACAACCATTACGATGGATATTCCCCAACGCGGACCAGTGATACTCGAAATATTCGATATCAGGGGAACAAAGGTGAGGACCCTGCTTTCAGAGATGTCCGATCCCGGGGCGAAACAAGTGAAATGGGATGGAACCAATGCTGATGGCTTCAGACTTCCGGAGGGGATCTATCTGTACAGACTCACTACCGGCCAGTATACCGTAACCAAGCGGATGATATTGCAACGGTAATTATTGACTTATCCGTTTTTCAGGCCTCATTTGAGGGAAGAACAGCACATCCTGGATTGAGGATGAATTGGTCATGATCATGGTCAACCGGTCGATGCCGATGCCAAGTCCTGCCGTGGGAGGCATCCCGAATTCGAGGGCCCGCAGGAAATCTTCATCGAGTACCATCGATTCGTCGTCTCCGCGTTTCCCGAGTTCCAGCTGCGATTCAAAACGTTCGCGCTGGTCGATGGGGTCATTCAGTTCCGAAAAGGCATTGCAGAGCTCCTTCCCGTTGCAGATTGCTTCAAAACGTTCGACCAGTCCGGGTTTTGTGCGGTGTTTCTTTGCCAGGGGTGACATTTCAACCGGATAATCTGTAATGAATGTTGGCTGTATCAGGAATGGCTCGCATTTTTCGCCAAAAATCTGGTCGATGATCTTGCCTTTGGCCATGGTACGATCGATGGGTACATCGAGTTCCCGGGCCACCTGGCCAAGCTCCTCCTCTGATTTTTCGCTGATATCGATCCCGGTAAAATGTTCAATGGCCTCAAACATGGTAAACCGTTTCCATGGGCGCTGGAAATCGATCAGGTTTTCGCCCACCTGCACCCGGGTGGTTCCATGAAGGTCGATGGCGATTTTTTCGACCATCTCCTCCACCAGGTTCATCATCCATTCGTAATCCTTATAGGCAACGTACAACTCCATCTGGGTGAATTCAGGGTTGTGAAAACGGTCCATTCCTTCGTTGCGGAAATCCTTCGAAAATTCATAAACACCATCATAGCCGCCAACGATCAGCCGTTTCAGGTACAATTCATTGGCGATCCGGAGATACAGTGTCATATCCAGCGTGTTGTGAAAAGTTTTGAATGGCCGTGCTGCGGCGCCGCCATAAAGGGGCTGTAAAATGGGCGTCTCCACCTCAAGGTATGATTTGGCATTCAGGTAGTTGCGCATGGAGTTGAGCAGGGTATTCCGCTTAACGAACACATCACGTACCCCGGGATTCACGATCATGTCGACGTACCGCTGACGGTAACGCTGCTCGGGATCGGTGAAGGCATCGAACACTTCATCTTCCTTTTCCTTCACAATGGGCAGGGGCCGGAGCGATTTGCTCAGCAATATCAATGATTTGACATGGATGGTGATCTCACCCATCTGGGTAATAAAGACAAATCCGGTAACCCCGATGATATCGCCAATATCGAGCAACTTTTTGAAAACCGTATTGTATAGCGTTTTGTCTTCGCCCGGACAAATGTCATCGCGTTTCACGTATAACTGTATCCGGCCGCTTTCATCCTGCAGCTCCACAAAGGATGCCGCTCCCATGATGCGCCTGCTCATGATGCGCCCTGCAATGCTTGCCAGCTGGTAAAGGGTATTATCTCCGGGGAAATTATGATGGATGTCGGAAGCTTTTACATTGACCTCAAAAGTTTCAGGTGGATAGGGGTTTATGCCAAGCCTGATAATTTCATTCAGTGAATTTCTGCGTATAGTTTCCTGTTCGGTTAATCCTGTAGTCATATTGCCAAAATTTCGGCAAAGATAACGTTTTTAGGAAAACCATTCAGGATCAGGAGAGCACTGTATGGAGGACATGATGTGATTGCATCCCCTTGAATCCCGGAAGATGCAGCTGATAATACAACAGGATGGTTTCCAGTAATTGACCGCGGGTATTGGCCGAAAGGAATGATTCACCATTAATCCGGAACTCCGTTTCGTTGCCTTCTCTTTCTTCCCGGCTGCAAAACCCGAGCAATTGATTGAATCGCCGGCTCATCTCCGGGTCAAGATAATGCGGATGCCCCGGAATGGATGGTTGAAAATGACCCTCCCGGAGGTTGAAAACCGGGCATTGCTTTGAATAGTTGGTCTGCGGAAAAATACCAAGGTGGTGGCAAAGCTGGAGTGCAAACAACAGGTGGAAATCTGAAACGGATACATCGGTTTCATCCAGATGTAGGCATGATGACCAAAGAAATTCAAACAGGGCGGGATTGGTCTCTTCTTCACGTATTGCCTTATAAACCAGTTCGTTGATAAACAATGCCACCGCACTTTTCCGGATATCATAAGGAATCGCCTGGTATGGTTGGGCCAGCCTGACCTCCTTGACCGACTGCAGTGTGTGCCGCTCCTTGTGATAGACTATAAGGTCGAGCAGGGTAAGTGGCTGAAAAAGTCCGGGTTTGATCCTTGATTTTGGATTCCTGATGCCTTTGAAAAGGTAAGACTGAAGTCCGAAGAGCCCGGTGTAAATTTTTACGATCACACTGGATTCGGAGTATTTGACAGAATGAAAAACGATGCCCCTTGTGGAATGCAGCATCAATGAATAAATAGGATTTTCGTTACAATCTTTTGGGTTCCGTCATCTTTGGCGGAATAAACAAGATATACACCGGTCTGGGCTTTCCGGCCGTCGAAATTTTTACCATCCCAAACTGCCTGTCCTCCTTCGGCACGGGTTGAATAAACCAGCACGCCATTGATGTCGGTGATCCGCACCTGGGCATTGTTCACGAGGCCTTTAACGGCAATATATCCTTCATAATCCGACTTCACCGGATTCGGGAATGCATAAACATTATCGTTGGAATCGCCGCCCGGAGTGGCCTGTGCCCTGAAGGAGATCACCCCCTTATCGGTTCCGAAAAACACCTCTCCATCCTGGTTGATGGCAATACAGGTGATGCGGTCGGAAAGCAATGGACTGTTCTCCGAAGTAAAATGGTATATCTCCTTCGTTCCATCCTCTGAGAACAGAAATACTCCCCCACGGTCGGTTCCGATCCACTTTTGGTTGGCTCCATCCACAGCAATTGCTGTAACGGTTTCGTTTTCAAGAAGATATTGAACATAACCTCCTTGTGTAACCAGGATGCGCTGTGCATCGAAGTTCTGGCCAGGCTGAAAAACATTCTCCGGGGAATAAAAAACAGCCACTCCTTTTTCGGTGCCGATCCAGATCTCTCCATTTTTATCCTCTGCCATGGCAATGACATTATTTCCAGGGATGTTACCGCTTCCGGCAGATGAATTCAGCAGTTTGGCCTGATCATCGGCGGGATTTTCAGGGGTGCCGTTATCAGTAAATACGAGGAGCGAATTGGGATTCATGTTACCGTAGCGCATCTGGATCCATTTCTGTCCGAGCTGGTTTACCATGATCTGTCCCAGGTCATTCTCATTCACGATAGGAATGGTAAAGGAGGTCCAGTTGTTTCCCTTCTTCATTGACAAACAGCTGTTATTGTGCGATGTGACAACCCATAAGTTGCCTGATCCGTCGAATGCAACTCCGCCCACACGCACATCGGATGTGTCGGAAGCTGTGTGATGACGGAGGGTACTGTTTCCTTCGGTATACCTCCTTACAACGGAATCATTGTAAATCTCCAGTAATCCTGTTCCGTAAGTTCCCGCATATACGCGCCTGCTGTCATTCGGATCAATGGCAATGGTTATCACGTCATGGGTGTTTGCCATCACCGGATTATTATATCCCGAGAGGTTTTTCCAGTTGGTATTGTCGAAATGATATACCTGTGCCTGGATATAAATGGGAATGTATGATGCATCTTTTCCGCCCGGTGCGATATAAATCTCATTTCCCCTGCTGGCCATACTGAAGGCCATGGCCGTGGATGGACCGCTGAGGTTCAGATGCAATACACTACTGGTTACCGGGTCAAAACTTAAAAGTCCCCCGTACGTATCACCGATCCAAACCAGGTTGTCCCTGTCAGCAATGGCATCGAGGGGGTAAGGCGATCCGGGGAAATAACTGTAGACCTTTGAAGTGAGCTCCAGGGCGGGATTATAAACATTAACGAAATAATTATAGGAGACCAGGAGGAATTTATCATTGGACTGCAGATGCATAACAGGGTTGTAATCATTCTGCTCCCATCGGGTCCAGGCGCCGTTCGACAGGGTATAGATCGTGTCGGATGTTGCCGTTCCCTTCTTTTTGTTGACGAAAATTTTCCCGGCAAAGCTGGTGATCGTATTGTATTTTGCTGTTGTATCCATTCCGGTATCCTTGTGCCAGGAGGCAAAATTGGCCAGGTTCGGATCTTTGGCGTAAGCCTTATAAATGCCCTTTTCAGAAGCTGCGAACAGGAAGTCATTCTCATCTTTGGTCATAGCAAGCACATTCACCTGGCTTCCCTCATTGCCGATGTAATAGGTGTCGCGGATCTCCTCCTTGGCAATGTCGAGTACAACAATGCCGAAGCCGCACGACAAATAAGCATCTTTGCCGATAAAAAAGATATCGTTGATGGTCTTGTTTCCAAGGATGGGTTTGCGTTTAATATCGGAAATATTGATGATGGTATTGTTCTTTATCAGGTCGATATTGGCATTGCTGTAAGCGATCACAAGGGTTTGATACTCCTTGTTGTACCGGATCGTGTTGATGCCAATGTCGGACAATCCGTTGATCTTGGTGATCCTGACCACACTGTTGTCCTCCTTGTCGTAGTAGAAAACGGCATAAGGAGTGGAGGCATAAATCTTGCTTCCGGCATCCGTCACAGAGTTGACCAGTGTGTAAGGCAGTTCATCCCGCCATTGACCGATGGGCACTTGTTGTGCAAAAAGCCCGGAAATACCGGACAAGGTCAAAAAGCATGTCAGCGTGTATCGAAATAGATTCATGAATGCAGTATTTCTGGAATTACAATGTTTACTAATTCAAAATAACTGATTATTTCCCGATTTATTGTAATATACTGCATCTAACAGGATTGGGAAAACAATCCTGTTTAGATGCAGCCATACTGAGCGTTTGAGTTTGCTTTCATTTGTAAAATCGAACAGCCTAAGTATAACAGTCTATCTCAGAGGATCATTCCTGCGGCGACCGTTTCGTTGGTAGCTTCATCAATAAGGATAAGACTTCCGGTAATGCGGTTGACCTTGTAAGGATCAAAGAACAGGGGTTTAGTAGTACGAAGCCGGATGCGTGCAATGTCGTTCATACGCAGGGTTTGAATTTCGGTCATCTTTTCCAGTGTGCTGATATTCAGTACGTAGTCGATCCCCTGGATCAGGCAGCGGACATCCCTGGTAGTATGTTTCAACGCATATTTTCCCTGGATCCGCATGGGTTTGGGATTCATCCAGCAAATCATGGCTTCAATATCGCAACTCTCCATCGGAATATCATCGATACCCGCAATCATGTCGCCCCGGCTTATGTCCAGGTCGTCTTTCAGGGTAAGGGTGACCGACATCGGGGGATGTGATTCAGGAAGCGACTTGTTATAGAAGTCAACCCCGGTGATTTCACTTTCCATATGTGATGGAAGTACGATGACCTTGTCGCCGGGATGAAAGAACCCGCCGGCAACCCGGCCTGCATAGCCGCGGTAATCGTGGAATTCATCCGATTCGGGACGGATAACATACTGAACCGGGAACCGCTGGTGCACCAGGTCGTGATCCTGGCTGATGGGAATGGTTTCGAGGTGATGCAGCAATGTTCCGCCGGTATACCAGGGCATGTTTTGGGAAGGCTTTACCACATTGTCTCCTTTGAGTGCGCTGATAGGGATGAAACGCATGTCCTGATCCGGGAAAACTTTGTTGGCAAAGTCCTGAAAATCATTGAGTATTGTGTTGTATACATCCTGCCTGTAATCCATCAGGTCCATCTTGTTGATGCAGACGATGATGTGGGGAATACCAAGCAGGGATGCGAGAAAAGCATGCCGGTGTGTTTGTTCGATCACGCCATTGCGGGCGTCGATGAGGACGATGGCGGCATTGGCGGTTGAGGCGCCGGTGACCATATTCCGGGTGTACTGGATATGGCCGGGTGTGTCGGCAATGATAAATTTGCGCTGGGGCGTTGCAAAATAACGGTATGCCACATCGATGGTGATGCCCTGCTCCCTTTCGGCACGCAGCCCGTCGGTAAAGAGGGCCAGGTTGAGATGTTCACTGCCTTTTTGAACGCTGGCGCGCCTGACAGCATCCAATTGGTCTTCAAAAAGAGATTTGCTGTCGTACAGCATGCGCCCGATCAGCGTACTTTTACCGTCATCCACACTGCCTGCAGTGGTAAACCGCAGCAACTCCATGCCCAGGTAGGCTTTGGTTGAAAAAGTCTGTTCCATCAGAAGTATCCCTCCTTTTTCCGGTCTTCCATAGCGGCCTCTGAGCGTTTATCATCATATCTGCCGCCACGTTCCGTAACACGGGTTGCGGCTATTTCCTGGATAATGTCTTCAACTGTATCTGCCGATGACAAAGTAAGTCCGGTACACGAAATATCGCCCACCGTGCGGCACCGTACCCGCCGGTACTCAATTTTTTCAGTTGGTTTCATCTCCATGAAGGGAGCAGCGGCAAGCCAAACGCCATCACGGTAGAACACATCCCGCTCGTGGGTAAAATAGATACTGGGAAGATCCATGTTTTCTGCATGGATATATTGCCAAACATCCATTTCGGTCCAGTTGCTGATCGGGAAAACTCGGAAATGTTCACCCATCCGTTTTTTTCCGTTGAACATGTACCAGAGTTCCGGGCGCTGATTTTTGGGATCCCATTGTCCGAACTCATCCCGGTGTGAAAAAAAGCGCTCCTTTGCACGGGCTTTCTCTTCATCCCGCCGTGCCCCACCGATAGCGGCATCAAATTTATTTTTTTCAATCGTATCGAGCAGGGTCACTGTTTGCAGCACGTTGCGGCTGGCATTGATCCCATGTTCCTCTACTGCGCGTCCTGTGTCGATCGACTCCTGCACCGAACCAACCAGCAGGCGGGCATTGACCGATTTGGCCAGCCGGTCTCTGAATTCCAGGGTTTCCGGGAAATTGTGACCGGTATCAATGTGCAACAGGGGAAAAGGGATGTTGGCCGGGTAGTAGGCC
>Ga0074195_1001650_pt1 | contig 29463 bp, 20 predicted proteins | sample EPASupsiteHSE623_FD_64525 | JGI IMG/M metagenome (GOLD analysis project Ga0074195, IMG submission 64525) | Bioremediated contaminated groundwater from EPA Superfund site, New Mexico - Sample HSE6-23 | ecosystem: Environmental > Aquatic > Deep subsurface > Groundwater > Contaminated ... | reverse complement strand
TCTGAATTATTAATCAGCATGACAACAATGTTCGAGGTAGAACCTGGGGTAAGGCTTATCTTGTTGCCATTTATCAATTGTATCTCAAGACCCCCATCACCGGAAAATGCTTCATATGAGAATAGCAGGCACAATGCAAATATTGAAACATATTTCCACATTTACAATCAATCATATTACAGTGAAATATTGACCTGACTCATTTTGTACTGCATCTTGACAGGATCGCAAAAGCAATCATGGTTAAATGCAGTTATACTGCGCGATGGAGTTTGATTTTATTTACAAATTCAAACAGCCGAAGTATAATCATGAGAACAAGTGTCCAATATGGAAATTAAGTTGGATAAGTTTAACCTTACTGTTATCCCTCTGTAAAATAGGATAATCTAGAGGTAAAGAGTATATTCTAATCCAAAAACACTTTTGTCCTGTCCTGCAGCAATAATAACAACCTGATAGTTTTTATTTCCTTCAATTCCTTCTAAAGAAAACCTAAAACGGGCTGATGTTGTTGGAAATAGTCCTTTTTTAGGCGCATTTATGGTTTTAACCGATTTGCCTGCATCATCAAACAATTCAATTGAGACATCTGGAGAAATATAGTTACCGCCGGTGTTCTCGATGTCAATAGCTAAAAACACCTGATCACCTTCAGTGATAAGCGTTGGCTCCAGAATCTTTAAATCATCAACTCCCCGGTCAGCAGTTTCAGTTACAATCTGAACAGCATAACGCGTTACAGTGCTGATATTTAACTGCCCTGGTTTGTTAGGATCAATAGGAATAACCCCTTCAATCATCAGCACACTCCAATAAGTGCCTTTAATGCTGTCGCTTTTCGGTATGGTGACTTCATATTGAATATAGGTGGTTTCATGTCCTTTGATTATGACAGTTTTAGGACTGAATTGTATCCATTTTGCATTTGAACGATTGTGTGATACAGGTTCCTCATAAAAAGTAAAATCTTTGAAGTTATATTGTAAATCAGTTTGATATATTTTTACTTCATGATCAATCTCATCGCTGTTGTGCAGTTTTATTTCTCCCCTGTAAACATCTCCGCGAATGCCTTCGTGAACATGTCTTAAACTGCCTTCAACTTCAATTGCTGCAATTGAGTAAAACGGCAATAAACAAATAGAAAAACATATTAAGAACCATTTTAATATTTTCATAGAATCACTTTTAACGTATTATGTCAAATATATGACATTTTTTCCATATTTATATTTATATTTTGATTTTAGTTGAGATTAATCCTAAAACGAATGCTTGAAATTTTTAAAAACGCGTACAAATCACTAAATTTCAATATGTTGAATATCAATTCGATAATTTATGGCTGGAATCAAAATGGAGGGAAGATTTAACCTTCCCTCCCGAATTCACGATCATTTTCTTTTTAAATAAGTTTCCTCAACTTTAGCCTCAATATTATAGCCGCATCTTTTTATTGTCATCCATCATCGGAAAAATCAATATTTCCTGCTGTAAATTATTATTCAGCTGCAATTGTTAAAGTAACCAATGCGTTACCCCCGGCAATGGAACGGATATTTGCGTAATTAGCCAAATCAACAAGCCAGGCGTAAACCAGTTTGTAACCATCAGAGAAACCCGTGCCCGTATAGCAACTACCAACAGCGGTCACCAGATCTACTGCTGTAGTGCCAAGTACAATGTTTGAAGTTCCGGTTCCAAGTGCACCACCCTGATTAGCATTGGTGGGTATTTCAGTATTTACCTGTACCGTAGTTCCTGCCGGAACATTGGCAATTGATGCGGTAATTTTGTGAGTCCCGGCATCTGTTCTGATTGAAGAAACCTGAACATAACTTGAGTCCAGACCTCCGGCAATCGCAGCTCCGGCCGTTCCTGTAGTAAGTACCAAATTCATAGGATCAACTTTTGTACTCAGAAGAAGAATTTCAGGTATGCCCATATCTATAGAGTGGTTTGCGGTCGCTTGCGCGCTTACATTTACGGACAGTATTGAAAATACACCCAGCATTCCAATAAAGAAGATAAATTTTTTCATGGCGTTTGATTTTAGATTAGTATTTTTCTTACCGTGCAAAAGTATATCACAAAGAGAGCGGAAAATATAGGTCACTAACTGAAATTTGGTTCAGGAAAACTGAAATTTGGGTCAAAAAACCTGATACCCTAATTGCCATCATGGGCTGTTATGGTAAATACCACTATAATATTGGCAGTCCCGGATTGTATCAGTCCATAGTTAGTTGCGGGACTGAGTGGTGCCCAGGTGAAGGTCATTTTGTACCCGTCATTGTACCCGGTGCCTGTATAGCAAGTCCCGATGTTTGTAACTAAGTATTGGTCTATCCCTGAAAGGACTATAGGAGTCGCTACGGGGGTTCCCAAAATTCCGCCGCTGTTTGTTGTGGTACAAGCAGCAGAAGCCAAAGTCAACTGTGTGCCTGCAGGGATGGTCCCGCTGGTCATCTTGGCCGTTAATTCACGATTGGTACCGCCCGGGGTGATTGATGATATTTTTACATACAGGTCGGAGTTTGAGGTAGGTACAGCAGCTTGTCCGGCTATTGCTGATGTGAGCGTTAACGAAATGGGAGCATTGTTTGTTGCAATCAGGCAATAGTCATTTACCTGCAAGGTGACATTTTGCCCGGCAGTCCATGCTTGTGCCAATGCTTTTGATGCAGTTATAAAACTCAGCAAAATGATGACAAATATCAATCCCGTTTTTTTACAATGCATTATTCAGTAGATGTTATCGTATATGTAACTGCGATTAAATGGCCGTTTTCGTAATAAAAACTATAATTGAAACTCTCAGGATTTTCCCATATATAGGTAAGCTGATGACCATTGTTGAAACCCATGCCGGTATAGCAGCTTCCAATATTGGAAATAATGTTTTGTGGGTATGCAGAAAGTGTTATTTGCCCTATACTTGTGCCTTTCGATCCCGCACCAGCACCTGCATCTGCACCAACCAATACATTCAGTGAAACATCTGCCGGCAAACTCCCTGAACTTATATGAGCAGTTATATAATTTGTCAGGCCATTTTCAACTATGGAAGAGTAATGCAACCATGTATTGTCCCCCGTTGAGGGTGTTATGATCTGCTCAACCTGATTGGGCTCTGAATTGGAATAACTATAGGTTACTATCTGACTGCCATGTACAGCGAAATCAATGAGCGCAATTGCCGGAATATTTAACGTAATAGACATCTCTGCTGTATTGTTTGATTGAGCATTAACTGTTTTTGAAACGGAGCAAAGCGATGTAACAAAAAAAATGAGGTATACGATTATTGCAGTACGAAACAAATGGCTGTCTGTTTTAAAGATCACAGGATGTCGGGTTACAGCACTTAATGCCAAATACAATTTTTCGGTTTAACATTATTATCAGAATATACAAAATTAGGTCAATAGAACAACTTAACATATCAGCAAATTACTGAAACAGGGTTCAGAAATGCTGATTTTTAGTTCAGGAAAACCAGTATTCCGCGAAAGGAAAACTGAGTGATAAAACTTTTTGGAGGATTACTCGATGGAGGTCATTCCTTTTTTGATCGCAAATTTTATTAAATCGGCATTCGTTTTCAGATTTAACTTTTCAAGTATTTTTTGCTTGTGCGATCCAACTGTCTTAATGCTAATGAACAGCATTTCGGAGATCCTTTTTGTCGTGATGCCCTTTGCAATTAGATTTAATACCTCAATTTCCCTTTTTGTGAGAATGGGATCAGGAAAAGGAGGACTCTTTTTTATTTCAAGGTAATCATCAATAAGTGATTCAGTGACCTCCTCACTCAGGTATTTTTTACCTGAATAAACCATGTTTATTGCGTGAATTAGTTGATCATAGGTGCAGTTCTTGATTAAATAACCCATAGCTCCCTGACTCAACATCTGTTTAACAAATTGAGTTTCGGAGTGCATTGAAAGTGCGATGATTTTAATTGCCGGTTGGGTTCTTTTCAAAATACCTGTGGCTTCAACGCCATTAAGCCCGGGCATTGAGATATCCATTAAAATGATATCAGGTTTAAGCAATTCGGCTTTTTGGATCACTTCATTGCCATTTTCTGCCTGACCCAGAATTTCAATATCAGCGGCCTGTGCCAATAAATTGACAAGACCTTCTCTAAACAACTGATGATCGTCGGCAATTAATATCTTTATGGTCATGACTTTGAATTTGATAACGGTATCTTTATAGTTATTTTTGATCCTTTACTCATGATTGAATCTATTTCCATTGAACCTTGGATACTTTGAAGTCGTTCGTGGATGTTGAAAAGACCAAAACCTGGGTAAGCCATAGGCGAGTCCTTAATTACCCTGAAACCTATTCCATCATCTTTGACGCTGAGGATAATATTATTTTGGCTTTTACTGAGGATAATTTCAACTGTTTTCGTTTTAGCGTGTTTTATAATATTGTTTAGTAATTCGGAAATTATGCGATATAATAAAATATTCAAATCATTGCTTAATGGATTTTCTATGAGTTTATCAATAAAATTAGTTCTTATGCCATAACTCTCATTAATTTGACTTAACTTCCATGTAATTGCGGCCTGGAGACCAAGTTCATAAAGTATTGATGGACTCAAATCATAGGTAAGTGACCTGGTTTCTTTTATTGCCTTTTCGATCATGGCCGATGACTCTTTTATGACTTCACTCACTCTTGGCAAAATATTCTCATGCAGTATGGAGGTCAGTTTAATTTTGACAATGGCAAGTATCTGCCCCAATCCGTCATGCAATGCTTCTGCTATGTATTTTCGTTCCTTCTCCTCAGCATAAGTCAACTTCGAATTCATGCTTCTTAGTTTTTCCTGGTATACTAAAATCCTGTTTTCAGATTGCCTTCTTTCTGTCACATCCCTGATCACAAAGATCAATTCAAGTGACTCCTCTTGCGATTGCATTATCAGCGAACCACTTAGTTCCCCATCAAAACTGGACAAGTCTTGTTTTACAAACCGGAAATCCACATCTTTCACAATTTGATAACGCTTTACATTTCCGATAAATTTTTCTGCGTCTTTTTTGCATTCGGGGTGAAATAAATCCAGTACATTTTTTGCCAGCAAATCACCGGTCTGTTCAAATCCAAAAAGACGAGAGGCCTGGGCGGAAGAATAGATGATTTGATTATTTATCCCGATTGTGATTACGGCTTCTGGGAGTGTTTCTGTTATAAGTTGATATTTATTCTTCTCCCTTCTAAGAAGATTTTCGACACTCCTGATACGCAAGACCACCTGAATCTGAGCAACCAAAGAAGCGGCGGAAATTGGTTTATTCAGAAAATAATCTGCCCCAAGGTTAAGCCCCTTAACCGCGCTTGCTGTATTATTGTCATAAGCGGATATGAGGATAATTGGAATATGTTTGGTCAATGAATCAGATTTCAACTTTTCACAAACTTCATAACCATTCATTTCAGGCATCCTGATATCCAATAAAATAGCATCAGGATCCTCTTCCCTGGCAATTTGAATTCCACTTTTACCCGAAAATGCCTCAAAAACCCTGACGTCAGGCAGGGCTTTTGACAGGATGGCCTTAATCAGTGTAATATTTTCGAGGAAATCATCAATTACCAGTACTTTTCTCATAATGTGATAGATTTCATTTGGTTGTGATATGTTCTTTGTTTTTTATTAAAAATATTTTTCTAATAGCACAAGAAATTCATTTTTATTTATTGGTTTTGAAATATACCCATTGCATCCCGCCTCTATAGCTTTTTCCCGGTCACCCGAAAGGGCATATGCTGTTTGTGCAATGATAATTATGTCTTTATTAAATTGACGGATTTGCCTGGTGGCTTCATATCCATCCATGTCGGGCATACGAATATCCATCAGGATCAAATCAACATCAGGATTTTCATTACAAGCCTCAACTGTTTCAATACCTGTGTTTGAAAATAAAATCTTGCGGCTGCATTTTTGAACTAAATTTGTAATAAATTCCCTTGATATTTCATCGTCTTCGGCAATTAATATTTTTAGGTTTTTTATTCGAGTCTCCTCTTCATGATGAGAAGCAATGGTTTTAATTTCATTTATTTCTTCTTGATAAGGCGTGTATGGAATCGTGAAATAAAATATTGAACCCTCTCCTTCTTCGCTTTCAACCCAAATATTTCCACCAAGTAATTCAACAAAGGCTTTTGAAATAGATAATCCCAATCCTGAACCTTCAAAATTCCGGGCAAGAGATTCACTACCTTGCCTGAACCTTTCAAAAATTATGTTCTGCTGATCCTGACGGATTCCGATTCCAGAATCTTTTACAAAAAATTCGAGGTATTTGCCTTTTTTCTCGTATCCAAATTCTATGGATCCTGTTTGAGTAAATTTGATCGCATTTTTGATAAGATTCGTTAAGATTGAATAAATTTTTTCACCGTCTGTATTTATTATAGCTTCATTTGCCGGCAATAAATTGTTATATGAAATCTTTATTCCTTTTCTTTCAACCTCATATTTGAAAAAGGCACAAATGGATTCGATTAGCTCGTTTAAGTTTGTTATATCAAGGGAAACTTTCGCTTCTCTTGATTCTATCCTGGAAATATCAACAATATCGTTGATTATATTGAGCATACGGATACCGCTTTTCTCAATAATCCTTATATACTCCTGTTGTTCCTCACCTGTTAACATGGGTTCTTTCAATAGTTCGGCAAAACCAAGAATGCCGTTCATGGGTGTCCGTATTTCGTGGCTCATATTTGCTAAAAATGACGATTTGAGGCGATCGCTTTCTTCAGCTTTTTCTTTAGCAAGCCGAAGTTCGTTTTTTTGACTGATAAACTCACTGAAAAGAAATCCAATGAGTTTAAACTCGCCCTTACAATTTTGAAGCTCATTAATGTGGGCGACATTTCCCGATTTCAATATACTCGTGACCAAGTTCAATGGTTTATTTATCAACCTCCTGGCTGTAAAATGAAAAATAAGTAATGTGGCAATGATTGAACCAAGAACGATCAGCAGCATAAATACTGTCATTTGGTGATGAAGTTTTAATGAATCTGATGATCTGGTAAAAATGATCCGTGCGACATCGCTTCCTTGCCAACCGGGTAAATTTCGAAAAGTTGATATGGAATATTTGTCTTTGATTGGAATTGTATCAGAAGTTCTTACTAGTTTAATTTTCGCACCACTCAGGTTTGTCAATTCCTGAATAAAATCCGGATTCCACCACTTTGCCAGAAACAAGTACCCGCTTGGTTTTGTCAGTATATGAGAGGGGTCATTTTCGGGGTGAACGGATGCGCTGCTTATCTCAACCACCCCGTCAGGGATAGCTTGAAAGAAATCTAAAAACCTGGTTTTTCTTAACTTCACCAGGGCCTCATTGGGGATAAATTCACGAGAAACAAAACCTTTTACAGATATTTCATGAACAACATTGAAAGATGTATCATAGATGCAGGCATAATCAAATCTGTATGTCTTTAGAATGGTTGTAATATTATTATTGTACCAGGCTGTATCGTTTGTTTTTAGATGTTCTACGAAATCATTCCAGAATGTATAGTCGTAGACAACCTGCTTCAGTGATTCAGTTTTAATAGAGATCAAAGAACCGACCTCCTTGTTAAATTGAATCTGTGATGCAGTCAACATCATCTTTTCCTGTTTATTTGTTATGAAATATAATATTAACAATAAAAACAGGAAAATAAAGCCCGTGAGGATTGACATTAAGAGCATTCTGGAATAAATGCCAAGGTCCTTCATACGATAATAATTTGACTGCTCAATCTTCTTTTGAATCAACATTCGAAATCACATCTTTTGCTATCGGATCAAGCTTTGAATGGAATGGTGAAATTGGATGTTGAATCTTACTCAATATTATACCCTTTAATTGTCCATTGGGCAAGGATCGTTTTACTCAAATGCCAGAATTACGGCAAATATTAATGAATACTGGCAAAGATATAATAAAAAGAGGGCGGCTTAAAAGAGCGCCATCTTTTTTATTTTCAATGCCCTCAGGCCGGGCGGCTTCGTCACCGCAACACAGGGGTGATAGTAAGATTCAACTCCCAAACCGGTAACCTATTCCAGATTCTGTATTTAAAAGTGTTGGCTTAGCCGGATCATCTTCCACCTTTTTTCGAAGCTGGGCTATAAATACCCGGAGATATTGGGTTTGTTCTATGTAGCCCATTCCCCAAACTTCTTTAAGGATATATTGATGTGTCAATACCCGGCCTTCGTTTTTTGCTAACAAAGCTAAAAGTGAATATTCGGTTGAGGTTAGCTTTATTAACTCATCATGCATGCGCGCAGTATGGTTTGCAAGATCAATGGTCAATGATCCAAAATTGAGAATCGGGTTTTCAGATGTTCCCTGGCTTTGCCGGATCGCGACCCTGATACGTGCAAGCAGTTCTCCCGTACGAAATGGTTTTGTGAGATAATCATTGGCCCCATTATCAAGTGCTTTTACAATGTCCTCCTCCGAACTTCTCACTGAAAGTATGATGATTGGCTTAAAGTACCATTCTCTTAACTTTTTCAGTACATCCAGCCCGTCAGCATCAGGTAATCCCAGATCGAGAATGATTAACACTGGTTTACATGTACCTGCCATTGACAACCCCTCTTTCCCGGTTGCTGCCTCAGAAATTTTATAGCCATTTGCTGAAAGTGTAATCTCAAGTAACCGGCGTATTTGTAACTCGTCATCAATGATCAGGATGTTGTCTGGACTTACCATTACCTGTTTTGTTTACTGAATTGGTCCATCTCTGAAATTTTAACTGGAATTCTAATGGTGAATATGGCACCACCATTCCGGCGATTCTCTGCAATAACGGATCCATGATGGGCCTCAATAAAGCCTTTAACAATTGACAATCCCAATCCTGTGCCACCTGCTTTTGCCTCCTTCCCACGGTAAAACTTGTTAAACACCGATGATAATTCTGTTTCAGGAAACCCATTTCCCCTGTCCATAACCTGTATGGTGAGTAAATCTTTATCGTAATAGAACTTGAGTCTTATCTGGGTTCCTTCAGGGGAGTTTTGTGTTGCATTCAATACGAGATTGTGAATTACCTGCTCAATAATGCCGAAATCAATCATTACCAAGGGCATATCCTTAGGGATCACCGTTACAAATTTATAAGGCAGCAATTCATGCTGCAGGTTCACAGCTATTTTATTCGCCAAATCATGAACATCAAACCAGTCAGGTCGTGGAGTTATCCTGCCTGATTCAAGCCGGGACATATTCAACAGGTTTTCGATCAGCCGGTTGAGTCTAACTGACGCGGTATTTATCTCCTTATATAATTTATGTCTTGTTTCTTCAGTATAACTCTGGGCCAGCAGCGTATCCGACGCTCCCATAATTGTTGCCACAGGAATCCTCAACTCATGTGATATAGAATTGAAAAGGGTTTTGTAGAGTTTATCCGATTCATTCAAAATAAATGTGTTTTTGGCAATAATCCTTAAAAATTCACGCTCGAATTTTCCGGATATCTGGGATAAAAATGCTTCCCAGAATTGTTCTTCCCCCTGTGTAAATAAATTGGTTTGTTCCACGGCAATGACCCCCATGTTGTCATTGTTACCTGTTAAGGGATAAAATGTGTAATCTGCAGAAGGTAACGTATCCGTGTGTTTCCCGGCCTTTGCAGCGTGTTTGAATACCCACGCAGCCACACTTCGATCATTGTCTGACAATTTTATTTTTGTTTCATGATTTACCTGGTTTTCAAGTTGGTTTAATTCATTTTTAAGAATAATGACACACTCAAACTTGAAATATTTTTTTATGTACTGGGATGCAATTTTTTTTGCCTCCTCAATTCCTGCAACCAAAGTAAATTCTCTGGTAAGTTGATACAGTGCATGTGTACGTTCTTCTCTGATCCTTATTCTTTTCTCTTGTCGTCGCACCCTTGATGTTAAAATTCCATTGAGCAGTGCTATGATAAAAAACATGATGAACATGAGCACATCTTCAGCCTGATCAATATGTATCGTAAATTGAGGTGGAATGAAAAAATAATCCCAGATAACGGCACTCAGGGTCGCAGCAAGTAATATGGGACCTGTTCCAAAAAAAAGGGCAAGTATGGAGACAAGGAAGAGCAATACAAATGAGACAACCTGATACCCGATATAATCCTTAACAAGATAACACGCAACGGACGATAAGATGACAATGATGGGAATGATCAGGTATTGCCGGATAGTTGAAGTAAAAGGGGGAATGGAAATTTTTTTCCTGAATTTGTCTTTTGAAAGGTTATCGGAGCCCAGAATGTAAACATCAATATTTCCGCTATACCTTATAAGTCTGTTAACAAACCTGCCTAGCCTGAGCAGGGAGATCAAATTTCGGACCCGCGGTTTCCCAACGATAATGTGGGTAATGTTCTCTTTCAGGGCAAAATCAACAATTGCTTTTACGATGTCATTGTTCGTGATTATCCTTACTTTTATGCCCAGCTGTTTTGCCAGCTTGATGTTTTTATCAAGTTGTTCCTGCTCTTTGGGCGAGAGTATATGCAAAGTTTCAACATAAATTGCCTGAATGTTTGCCCCCATTGAATAGGACAGGGTTTTAGCCCAGCGTAGAAGTTTGCCCGAGTAGGGGCTGGACCCGACAGCAACTAACAGATGAAGCCCGGATTTCCATGGACCGCGAATGCGCTTGTGTTGCATGTAATCATGTAACTGCCTGTCAACCCGGTCGGCAACAATACGCAGCGCCATTTCCCGCAATGCAGTAATATTTCCTTTCCGGAAAAAATTTTCTATGGCTTCCCGGGACCGTTCAGGTGTGTAAACCTTCCCATCGGCCAACCGTTCAAGCAGTTCGTCAGGGGTGAGGTCAACCAACTCAATTTCATCAGCATTCTCAAAAATCTCATCGGGTAATGTTTCACGAACGATGGTGCCGGTAATCTGGGCTACAGTGTCGGAACGACTTTCAAGGTGCTGAACATTGAGCGTTGTGTAAACATTAATGCCGTTTTCAAGGATTTCCTGTACGTCATGATACCGCTTTATATGACGACTTCCCGGTGCATTGGTGTGTGCCAGTTCGTCAACCAGCACAATCTGTGGTTTTCGTTCCAGAATGGCATCCAGATCCATCTCCTGAACGATGGTGGATTTGTATTTGTAGTTTTTGCGTGAAATCAGTTCAAACCCTTCAATCAAACATGCAGTTTCCTTACGATTGTGCGTTTCAATGTACCCGATGATAATTTCACTGCCTTTTAATCTCTCAGCCTGAGCAGTTTGAAGCATCGTGTATGTTTTGCCCACTCCGGCACACATACCGAAAAAGATTTTAAGTTTACCACGCTTTCTTTTTTCTTCGTCGGTTATCAGGGAAGCCAGAAGTTCGTCAGGATCAGGCCTGTTTTCGTCGAAACCGTTCATTGTATTTTATCAGTTTCTAAATTTAGCAATAAAACATTCACGCGCTTTTCGCCAAGACACAAAAATTGTGGGCTTTCCGTGAAGTCTTTGATGCAATCCAACAACTTTTGCTTCTGCATGTCCGTAAAATTTCGTGCCGCTGCAATCCGGTCAACCTGCAATAATGCGGCCTCAGGTGAAATATGCGGATCGAGTCCGCTGCCCGATGCAAAAAGCATTTCGGAAGGGATTGGAGTCAGGCTGTCTAACTGATTAAATGTATAAAAAACGTGTTTCCTGGCGGAGACCAGTTCTTTCAATTTGATATTTGTTAATCCATAGTTTGAGCCTCCTGAAGGAAGCGGGTTATATAATGTTACCGATGGGCGTGAAGTGAAATAAATTGCAGAATCGAATTGCTGACCGATGAGTTCACTTCCGATGATCTTATTATCTCTCCTAATCATGCTACCATTTGCTTTAGCTGGAAATATGACCTGGGCAATTCCTGTAATAAACAAAGGGTAAATAATTCCGGTTAAAACGGTAAAAGCAAGGAAGATTTTTAATGATATGTAAAGTGTTTTCATCTCTTTGATAGTTTAAAGGTTAATCAGAAGATCAATTAGTTTAATTCCTATGAAAGGCGCAATAATCCCACCCAGGCCAAAAATGAACAGGTTGCGGGATAGGGCGGCATTGGCCGAAACGGGTCGGTACCGGACACCTTTCAATGCCAATGGCACCAAAAGCATGATGATAATGGCATTAAAAATCACAGCACTCAGGATAGCGCTTTGGGGTGATCCAAGGTTCATTATATTCAATGCGGAGAGCGGCCCCATTCCGCTTTTCCCTGAATACAAAGCAATCGCGATCGCTGGGATGATGGCAAAATATTTGGCAACATCATTGGCAATGCTGAACGTGGTAAGTGAACCGCGGGTCATAAGTAGCTGTTTTCCAACCTCTACTACTTCAATTAATTTGGTGGGGTTGCTATCGAGGTCAACCATATTCCCTGCTTCACGGGCAGCCTGGGTACCCGTATTCATGGCTATGCCTATATCTGCTTGTGCAAGTGCAGGAGCATCATTGGTGCCATCGCCTATCATTCCCACCAGATGGCCATTAGCCTGTTCTTTCCGGATGCGTAATAATTTATCTTCGGGTGTTGCTTCAGCCATAAAATCGTCAACTCCTGCTTCGGCTGCAATGGCTGCGGCAGTTAAAGCATTATCCCCGGTAATCATCACCGTTTTGATTCCCATCTTTCGAAGTTCAGCGAATCGCTGTTTGATTCCGCCTTTCACAATATCTTTCAGATGAACAACCCCCAAAACCTTTTTGTCCTTTGCCACAACCAGAGGTGTTGCACCCTGGCGTGCCAATTCCATAACGAGATCCTGGATTTGTTGCGGGTAATAGCCATTGTTGCTTTGAACAAAGGTGCGTATTGCTTCAGCGGAACCTTTGCGGATCTTATGGATATTACCATCCTCAGCTTTCAGGTCAACACCGCTCATTCTCGATTGGGCGGTAAAGGGAATAAACGATGCATTGATCTGATGAACTTCCCGGCCGCGTATCCCAAATTTTTCCTTTGCCAGGATAACAATTGAACGACCTTCGGGGGTTTCGTCCGATAATGATGAAATCTGTGCAGCATTGGCAAGTTCTTCTACAGTTACACCTTCTGCGGGAATAAAATCAGTTGCCATGCGATTGCCGAGGGTGATTGTTCCGGTTTTATCCAGTAAAAGAACATCAACATCCCCGGCAGCTTCAATGGCCCGGCCGCTGGTGGCGATCACATTACGCTGGATTAACCTGTCCATGCCGCTGATTCCGATTGCACTCAGCAAACCACCAATTGTTGTGGGGATTAAACACACCAGTAACGCTATCAATACCGGAATTGTCAGGTTTTGTGACAAGGGCAGGCCCGAAGCAGAAAGACTGTATCCGAAAAAAGCCGGAAGTGTAGCTACAGCCAGGAGAAAAATGATTGATAATCCCGAAAGCAGGATTGAGAGGGCTATCTCATTGGGTGTTTTTTGTCGTTTTGCCCCTTCCACCAAAGCAATCATTCGATCGATAAAGGTGCTGCCTGGTTCTGTTGTAATACGGATTAATATCCGATCACTGATCACCTTTGTACCTCCGGTAACCGCCGAACGGTCGCCTCCGCTTTCCCGGATGACAGGGGCCGATTCGCCGGTGATCGCCGATTCATCGACACTGGCAATACCTTCAATCACTTCACCATCGGATGGAATAACATCTCCGGTTTCGCAAATCACAATGTCGCCCTTTTTAAGATCGGTTGCAAGTATTGAAACTTCCTGCTTACCAGACATCCTACGGGCTTTGGTTTGAGTACGGTTGTTCCTGAGACTTTCAGCCTGGGCTTTTCCCCTGCCTTCGGCTATTGCTTCCGCAAAGTTGGCAAACAACACTGTAAACCAAAGCCATAATGCAATCTGAAGATTAAATGATGAAAAATTGTCCTGAAAAATACCTGTAACCACGATAATGGAGGTAAGCAATGATCCGATGGCTACAATAAAAATGACTGGATTTTTAATTAAAATGATAGGGCTTAATTTGATTACACTGTCTTTGGCTGCTTGTAACAAAATCTTTTTATTGAACAGACTTGTATTTAACTTATTACTCATTCTGTTTAAAAGTTAAAAGGAAATGGCATTATTCAAAAGCAGATGTTCTACAATCGGTCCAAGTGATAAGGCAGGAAAATAGGTCAATCCGCCGATTATGAGGATGACTCCGATTAGTAATCCTATGAAAAGCCAATTATCCGTGCGAAAGGTTCCCGATGAAGGCGGAGTAATGTTCTTTCCGGCCATGCTTCCAGCAATTGCCAAAACAGGGATAATAACCCCAAAGCGACCAACCAGGATGACGAATCCGAGCGTCAGGTTGTAAAACAAGGTATTTGCATTTAACCCTGCAAATGCACTGCCATTATTGCCGGCCGCGGATGAATAGGCATATAGAATTTCGGTCAGGCCATGGGGCCCGGCATTATTCAGGCTTGCTAATCCATAGCTGCTTACTGATGCCCATACTGTAAAAACCAGAATTGCAAAACTCGTGATCAGATTTGCGATAATGACCATTTGCACTTCGAATGCACCTATTTTTTTACCAAGGTATTCAGGTGTCCGTCCAACCATAAGTCCGGCTATAAAAACAGTAAGGATGATGAAAATGACCATCCCGTATAATCCAGCGCCAACTCCCCCCCAAATAATTTCCCCAAGCATTATATTTATGATAGCCACCAAGCCTGAAAGTGGCGATAGGCTGTCGTGCATGGCATTTACCGAACCATTTGATGCTGCAGTGGTTGATGTTGCCCAAAGAACACTGTTGGTGATACCGAAACGGGTTTCTTTGCCTTCCAGGAGGTGTAAATGGCCAAAAATAGGATTGGCTGAATATTCAGCATATAAGGAAATACTTAACCCTGCTAGAAATAAGATCAGCATAGCCGTAAATATTGTCCAGCCTTGTCGTGTAGAGCCAACCATTTTCCCATAAGTGAAAGTTAAAGCAGCCGGAATTAGCAATATGGCCAACATTTCGAGAAAATTGCTGAAAGGGGTTGGGTTTTCAAAAGGGTGTGAACTATTGGAATTAAAAAATCCACCTCCGTTTGTACCCAATTGCTTTATGGCAATCTGTGAAGCTGCCGGTCCCATCGGGATTACCTGCTGTGAACCTTGTATTGTCTGAACGGTATCATATGTTTTGAAATTCTGCACAACACCTTGTCCAACCAATGCAATGGACAACAGAATGGAGAGTGGCAACAGTACATACAACGTTGAGCGTGTAAGATCTGACCAGAAATTACCAAGTTTATCGGTAGTTTTCCTTGAAATACCCCTTATAAGGGCTAATAAAACAGCTATTCCGGTTGCAGCGCTTACAAAATTCTGCACAGTAAGCCCAATCATTTGTACAAAATAACTGAGTGTTGTTTCCCCGGCATACCCCTGCCAGTTGGTATTGGTTACGAAGCTCATCGAGGTGTTGATGGCCGAATGCCACGAAACATTTGGCAGGTTTGAAGAATTCAATGGCAAATATGCCTGGAAAATCTGTATCAGGAACACAAAAATAAATCCGACCAAATTGAACATAAGCAAGCTGAAGGTGTAAGATTTCCAGTTTGTTTCTTCAGCAGGACCTGCTCCGGCAAATCGATAAATAAGTCTTTCAAGCCAACCAAAAACTGGTATCAAAACATGCTTTTGCCCGGTGAATACTTTGTGCATGTAATTCCCCAATAAGGGGGTAAGTCCAGTTAAAATGGTGATAAATATGATTATCTGAATATAATCCTGTGGCATCATTTTTCAACCGTATTTTAAAGCCATAGGTTATACCTGATTGCCCGATTCATTTTTTTTAACATCCATTCTTCTAAGGTGTATGTCTTTATTCGGTTGCCCATCGTCAAAAAATTTATCTGATTTGATGAAATAGCCAATCAAGCATCCGAATACAATCAAAAGGACTAATCCTCCAAAGAATTCCAATAAGATTTCAATTGTGTCCATGGTAAGTCGGAATTTAAAATTTTTCAGGATTAATAAGTGAATAAATAAGGTATCCCAGGATAAATACAGCAATGATGGCTCCAATAACATACCCGCCGGTAAAATTCATCCCGGAAGGAACAGCTGGAATTGCTAAGATCATTGCATTCATTTGACTCATTTTATACTTCGACTGTTTGAGTTTGCAAATGAAAGCAAACTCAAACGCTCAATATTACTGAATCAAAGCGGCTTTGTATTGGCAAACCTGCAAAGATTCAGTAGAATAGCGATGCAAAGTTGCAACTGAAAGTGTAAGGATTTTATAAAGATAGATCGAGCGGGATAAGGATCTTATAAAGATAGATCAAGCTGGATAAGGATCTTATACAGATATTTCGTGTGGTATAAGGATTTTATAAAAATGGATGAAATCAGTGGTTCGCAGCGTTGAATGGCTCAAGAGAATTGCTAATTACGAATTACCGCTGAGGGCGCTGTTCCGATTTTTAATTTACGATCGGGTTCACGACCATAACCGTTGATGAGAATGCTGTCAGTTGAAATTGATACAATTGCATAGGCTGTCTCCTTGGTATTGACCATCCCTTTAAAGTTAACAAAGTGGATCCCATATGCGAAGCCATAGCTGCCACGGTGATAATGACCGTTGAAGTAAGCCTTTATACAGGGATACCGGGTCATTAAATGAATTAGTTCCTGATCATTCCAAAGGTTGTAGCTGCTGGCGGGATATACCGGGAAATGACACAAAACGATCACATTTCTTCCGGATGTCTGAGATTCGAGGAGTTGATTATTGAACCAATTCATTTGCAACTGTGAAATGCCGCCATTCCAGGGCATAATATTTTTCCGGACGCCACTTGCAAGATCCGAAACCATCGTATTCCGCTCCTGTTTTTGGGTTTTGGTTTGAGGAGCAAAATAACTTAGGTCATCCCCGTTCAGGATAATGAATTCCCAATTCCCGATGATTTTGGTATAGTTTCCGCTTGATAATCCCAGCATTGGAAGGACTTTTTCCTTCATTGCGGCACCCACAGCGTAATCATGATTGCCAAGTACATAATTAACCGGGATGACAGATCTCCGGTAACGCGGAATGACACTGTCGTAGCTTGAAAAATTATGGTCTATCATATCGCCAAGATGGAAAATGGCATCCACTTTCGAGGCATTGAAAAAACGGATCACACTGTCAAGTTTATCAAGTGAAGCCGGGTAGTTTCGTACCCCCTCCACCGCGCAATTGCAGTACTGATTATCGGTAAAGATGCCAATGTTTATATACTCCTGGCCAGAAGCGGGAAATAAACCCATTGTAAAGAAAGAGACACTGATGGCCAGGCGAGAATGTAACTTTCTCATCTATTTCATTATTTAATAGAGAGAAACATCAACATTATGTGGCCCAAACCAGTATCGATGACCCGCAGGTTCAAAGTCATTGCTTTATTATCTTCATCGTCTCAATTTGGTTTTCGGTTACCACATGAATGATGTAAATACCAGCAGGCCAATTCGATAGAGAAAACTCATGTTTAAATTTGCCTTCTAGGGCAGTACTCATCACCTTTTCCCCCCTAATTCCAAAAATACTGACATTTACTCCTTTCAAGGGTAGGTCCCCTGTAAATTCAAGGGTGAAATCCCCTTTGGTAGGATTTGGGTAAGTCTTATAATATGCGTTCGCTGAACTTCTTGTTTGTGACTCTTTATTCCCGGTCATCACAGCAGGAATGGTTGGTGTGACGCAAAATGGTCCTGCTGGAGCAATGTAACCCAACAAATAACCTCCGTGCTGAACATTTGTTCCAGGGTAGTAAACGATATTTTGCCCAGCAATCATTGTTGCACTCCCCCCCGATTGAATAATAAAAGCAGAGCCGTTCCCGGCAATAGTAATTGTTTGCATGGCATTATAGCAATTTATCTGTCCATCTGTAATTGTGACATTTTGAATGGACAGGTTTGTAGGGACACTGCTTGAAATAGAAAAATTCGCAGTACTCATGTCGTTGACAGTGTTATCGGTAACGCTTGTGATTTTCACTTTATAGTCGTCGCCTGGGATCTGATTATCAGGAATTGTCCAGGAAAAAGTTCCCGTTGATGGTGTTGATGAGGAAATTTGCTGGTGAAAAATTAATCCTTTATAGAGATCAATTTTTACATCTTCTGTGATATTATCATTCCAGGTTATACTTTGTGTGGAACTTTGCGGCCAATCTTCGCCACCGTTTGGGCTGATAATTGTAATAAATGGCTGTGGATTAACAATGATAGTAAGGATATTGGTTTGTGCTGTTCCGCAATTATCAGAAGATGTTTGAATTTGTTTGTAATATGTAGTCATTGTTAGTGTTCCCGGTGTATAAGTTAGATTTGTTGCACCAGTAATATCAGTGAAGTTGATTCCGCCAAGAGATTGCTGCCATTGATAAGTGTAAGGTATATTGCCTCCTGTTGGTGCTGTGCCAACCAAGGGTGATGGTGCAGTATTGTAATTAATTGTCTGATTAGCCGTAATGGATCCAACCACAAAGGGTGCGGCAACCTCAATATTAAAAATCCCTGGTGAGGGGTTGCTACATCCATATAGGGTCGAATAATTTACGCTCACAGTTTGCTGGCCAGACTGTGTCCAAGTGATTGTTACACTGTTGTCTGAGGATGTTCCACCTGCTGTAATTTGACCACCTGGTGAAACAGTCCATTGATAATTGTTCATGCCTGGGTCAGTAGTGTAAATTTGGTCAGTGTTTCCGTAACAGGGATTTGCATTCCCGGTAATAGCAGGTTGGGGCAATGGATGAACGGTAACAGGCAGTATTGTTGGAGATGGGGCAGGGAATCCACCGGCATTTTGGTAATTAACACTAACCCACTGTGCTCCAGCATCAGTCCAGGCAACGATCATTAAATTGTCGTTTGATCCTCCGCCATATACGATTGTACCACCAGCTGACAATGCCCATAAATACCCACTCATCCCAGATTCTGTGCTATAAACGTTTATCCATGAATTTATACATGGATTTATTGGGCCTGTTATTGTGGGATTTGGAATCAAATAGACCATAACATCCAGGATCGTTGCTGAAGCGGATGTGCACCCTTCTTGTCCTGTATAATTGACTTCAATTGTTTGTGCCCCGGTTGAATTCCATGTGACGGTGACCGTATTTGTCCCAGCGCCATTAGTGATCACTCCTCCTTGTGAAATGGTCCAATTGTACCCAGTCATTCCCGCTTCTGTGGAGTAGGTTACACCTGCTGTTCCTGCCAAAACAGCATTCGGTCCTGAAATTATTGGAACCGGCAATGGATTTACGGTCATTGTAACTGTGTTTGATGTTGCAGGATTGCCAGTAATACATGTTGCATTTGACGTCATGACACAAGTGATATGATCGTTGTTTGCTGGAGGATAGGTTAATATGGGATAGTTAACACCAACACTCAGCCCATTTACTGTCCATTGAAATGAAGGATAATTGCCCCCATTTGTGGGAGTAGCGGTATAAGTAACTGATGTCCCTGTGCAAATCGGATTGGCAGATGGAATGATTGAGACATTCACCAGACTATGCTGTTCGATAATCATGTTAATCGTGTTGGATATTGCCGGATTTCCTATGATGCAGGATGCATTTGACATTAAGAAGCAAGTAATATAATCACCCTCAACCGGGGTAAAGGTATAATTAGCATTAGTTGCACCCGGAATACTTATACCACTAACATTCCATTGATAAGTTGGATTGCTTCCTCCGTTGAAGGGAATAGCGTTAAATGTGACGCTGGTACCTGAGCAAACTGGATTGGCTGATGCTACGATGGATACGCTAACTGTTCCTATTGGGGAGACGATCATTGTAATCATATTCGATGTCGCCGGGTTAGGCATTGGGCATATCAGATCTGATGTTAGTTCACACACCACCTGGTCCCCATTTGATGGAATGTAAGTAAATGTACTTGAATTTGTCCCAATATTGATGCTGTTGACTATCCATTGGTAATAAGGGATTGTGCCTCCATTGATAACGGTTGCAGTATATGTTACACTGGTCCCGGCGCAAATCTGATTCGCTGAGGCACTGATTGATATGCTCACTGGGTTTGCCGGTATGACATCCATGACGATTATGTTGGATGTCGCTGGATTTCCTGAAACACATGTTTCATTTGAGGTTAGCATGCAAGTGATGTTATCACCATTGGAAGGAGTATAGATATATGTTGAATTTGTTGCACCGGAAATGCTGGTTCCATTCAATTTCCATTGAAATGTAGGACTTGTCCCACCATTGACTGGGAAAGCAGTTAAAATAACTCCGGTTCCCTCACAAACTGAATAAGCTGATGACTCAATCGTAACACTCACAGGAACAATGTTCTCACAGGCTGTTGTAAAGGAAATATTGTCGCCGTATGAGGTGCCGCAAATATTGGTGGCATAAGCTCTCAAGTGATAAATTGTATTAGGGGACAAACTGGTCAGATCGCTTGTATAAATACCCAATCCCGAACCATCGGTTGTATGGCTATCAGTTATAGTTGGATCTGGCGATATACTCCAGCAGATTCCTCGGGATGTAACAGATTCTCCACCATCAGAAAGTACATTCCCTCCACTGTTGGCCGTAGTTGTCCCGATGTTGGAAACGGGTAAAGTAGTGACTGAGGGAATGCAAATGGGCGGTGGGGCAATAATAAGGCCATTGAAATAACTGACAGGTATATTAATACTTGAAGTTGTGGTTATTACACAACCTGGAGCAAAATTTAACGCAGCATCGGTAGTCCCAGTATAGATAAAATTTAATATAATTGAATCCCCAGGCATGCCAATGTTGGCTCCGATAATGTTCGTCCACGCCACTGTTAAAATTCCTCCTGATGCACCACCAATTGCACCGGCAAGTTGCCCTTTTGGGGTAATACTTTGGAAAGAAAGTTTAGTTGGGTCATATTGAATCTTTTGTGTTAGGGCCCCTGCATCTTGGGTAAATAAGGGGTAATAAAGAGGTATGGAAACAAGAGCACCGGAAGCGGTTGCGGCTTTAGTTCCGATCTGCGCCTGGTTGGCAAGGTTTTGATTTGGAGAAACCGACCCATTTGTATACGTAACTGAGATATTGATTGGGGGTATTCCAAATGCTGTTATGGCACAGCTGAAGAAATTTAATGCCGTGGTTGTGCCATTGTAATGAAAGTTCAAATCAGCCAAAGTTCCATTACTGATCGTAATAGGCGACAATGATGACCAGGCTAAACTTACGGTAGTATCAGTAGAACCGATTGTTGGTGTAAATCCTGGGAATTTATTCGTAACACTGATAAAATTAAGAACCCCTTTTGCGAATTTTATCTTCATGGTGATAGCACCAATTCCATTGAAATTGGTAACTGTTATTGGCACTACAATATTGGTCCCTGGGATACCCTGGAGAGTTGGAAGACTGGCCGTGGCAGCTTGTCCAAATGATGAAGACGCCCAAAACAAGAAGAAATAAAGATTCAGTAGCGTTAGTTTTGATTTCATAGGATCTCGTTGAATATTAATATTAATATTATATCAGTTTCGGTTTTTGAAAATAGAATTGCCAAGGCAAAGGTAACGAAAAACTATATGCAGAGCTAATTCTCATGTGCTTCATCGTCTAATATTGCTGTCGACGTGCTTTGCTTATATCTTCAAAGAGACTAAAACACCTTAATCTCCGGCTTAAAAAAGGAAATCAAGAGTCTATATGTTGTACCTTTGCATACAACAAATCCGCTAACCGATGAAAACAAAACCTCCTTATTTAAATTTTACCCTGTTGATCCTTGGATTACTAATGTCTTTGTCATGCACTAAAGACAAAACCATTGATATTCCTGATCCCGACTATCCCCAGTTTCTTGGGACATGGCAGGGGCAAACCTCTCAAAGCCAGCCAATTACCATCGGGATCATTAATGTGAATGGAATACTGACCGTAAATACATATAAATACAAGGTGATCAAATATGATACTGGTACCGCCTACAAAGAGGCCGCTTACGATTTGAACCTTTCAACCATCGTCACCTATGTAACTGACAAGCAATTCAGATTCAGGCCTTATGGAGGCTATTCCTATGGTACCGATTACCTGAAGGGAACTTTTAATGATTCGTCAATGACCTTGACGGGTAGATTTAACACTTCGTTTCCGACCTCTTCGGGTACATTCACAGACAGTGTGACAGGCAGCTTTACTGCCAAAAAAGTCAACTAGATTTTTTTTGTTCCTTCTCCAATTTGTCTATCCTATCTGCCAATTCGGGCAGATTGCGGAAAAGTACCGTCGATCTTCTGAACTTTGAAACCTCCATGGCCGGCACACCCAGGTAGGCCTGGCCAGGTTTTGTAAGACTCTTTGAAACTCCGGTTGCACCGCCCAGGATCGTACCATCGGCAATGGTGATGTGGCCGGTCATGGAGACATGGCCGGAAATCATGCAGTTCTTCCCGACTTTCGTAGATCCCGCGATGCCGGTTCCAGCCGCAATAACAGTATTCTCGCCAATTTCCACATTGTGGGCAACATGCACAAGGTTGTCGAGCTTCACCCCGCTGCGAATTATAGTCGAACCAAATGTTGCCCGGTCGATGGTGCAATTGGCCCCCATTTCCACATCATCTTCAATAATCACATTTCCGATCTGGGGAACTTTCACATTTTTTCCATCCTGTTGATTGAACCTGAAACCATCACTGCCGATCACCGTACCTGCATGCAGGATGCAGTTTTTTCCGATTTTGTTATCAGAATAAATCTTTACCCCTGCGAACAGGATCGTGTTGTCCCCGACGATGGAGTTGTCGCCAATAAATGTATGGGGATGGATTTTAACATTGTCACCCAGGATGACATGCTCGCCAAGAACTGCAAATTCACCTACGTAACAATTGATGCCTGTTTTTACCGATTCAGCAATTACACTGTGCTTTGAAATTCCCTGTTTGTCATTTTTGATCTTGTTGTAAACCTCAAGCAATTTCGCAAAAGCGATATCAGCGCTCTCGACTCGGATTAAGGTCGCGGCCACCGGCTGTTCCGGAACAAATGATTTGTTCACAATAACAATGGAGGCCCGCGTGCGGTAGATATGCGGCGTATACAGCGGATTAGAAAGAAACGAGAGGGAACCGGGTTCACCTTCCTCAATTTTCGATAGTTTGGTAATGGTCGATTCCGGATTCCCTTCTACAGTTCCGTTGAGCATCCGGGCGATTTGTTCAGCGCTGAATATCATAGAAAAAAAATGTTATGGTTATTTGGACTGCAAGTTACCATTTTCAGGGAAACGGATACCGAAATCGGGGTTATCTTCGGTTTTTTTGGTAAAGGCTGCAATTGTCTGTCGCATAAACACGCGTGAAATGTGTCGTCAGAATGTTATGGAGGGTAGTGAAAAACCAATCCTTCTGAGGATCATACTGCCCGACAACGAAAACATAATTCAGCGGCAGCGACTGCCTGCCCTGGGTAAGCTCGAAGTTTATATATTTTGACGGATCTGCAGGATCGCCGAGATAATAATTTGGTTTTGCCTTCTCATTCCAAATCACTGGGAAATAACCCATGACACACTCGTAATTATATACCATGACAATTGGTTTATCTACCGAAAGATAATCAACAAAATGGCCGGTGAACCAATTATCGAGGCAGTAAATAGGTAAAACCAGGCTGTTCGGGGCCACAAAATCAGCGGCTTTATTGCAGTCGACAGCCAATTTACCAAGGTCTCTGATATTTGGTGTATAATAACGAAGCAGTGCGGTATTGACATAAAAACATGCGATGGCTGCAAAAATGCCGATCCACCATGGAATACGGAATGTGGAAATCCAAAGAATCGTCACCAGAAAAAGCATAAATCCTATCCGGAGATTAGTGTAACTTGCTGTTCCATAGGCATCAGGAAGTGAAAAATATAAGAATGTGAGAACGGCGCCTGATGACAGCAGCCACCAAAAGTTAATACCTGGAAGGATCTTCAATTCAGCAGTCTGCGGGCCTCCGGCATTTATAATAAAGCGGCGGAACAAACGGATCAGGAAAGCCAGCGCTCCAATAATAATTAGGCTGACTAAGAGATAGAAGATAATGACCGTGTGCTTTCCTTCGATAATCGGGTTCAGTGAGATTAGTGGCCTCACAGTAACGAGAAAGTTAATCAGTTCCTCCCTCGCAATATAGGTTATGTCGCGGGTACCGGGTCTGGAATAAAAGAAATAGGCGAAAAGGATCAACGGGGCGATGGAAGCGACCGTGATGACCATGATTTTCCGGATGGCCTCCCGGAGAATGGTTTTTGGATCATTTTTTTTGCAGGATATGCCGGCTATGGTGTCAATAATAATGTGCAGTGCGATGAGAATGAGCAATATGCCGAAAATAACAATGTGCGAAAAATAGGTTACGGCAACCAGGATGGCCATGAAGATAACCTTTTTTACATTCCAGCGCTTATTTGCCTGGCGCAGCCAATAATTCAGTGCGATGAGTAAAAAAAGTACCGCGATGCAGAAATTGAAGAACCCAAAGAAAAAAAACATCGGATGGGTAAACGGGAAAATCAGAAAGCTGAACAAGTAGTTTTTTGGTGCGATTGTTTGCATCAGACTTCGGAAAGCAAACGGAATTCCTGCCAGGAGGATAAGAATAAGGATTTTTTCGGCCAGGAATGCGGGCATGATGAGGGTGAGCAGGGATATGAGCAGGTGCGAAGTCCAATTGGGAACCGGTTCGGGATTCAGCATGAAGAATTGCTGAAAAAGGCTGTTTTGATGAAAAATCAGCTGATTGATGATGTTTGAATTACTCAGATGTGATGCACCATCCAGGGTGGGAAAAAACCTTGTTGCCATAAATGGCAGGATGTTGACAACAGTGACAAGCGTAAACACCAGCAATTCGGCACGTTGCCATTTCTTGGAATTCTCCATAGGTAAATTTTTCAGGATTCGGACTGGAACATCAGGTAATCGCGGATCAGCGGGATTTCGGCTGCCGGGATGCCATTTTGGATCAGGTAATTCGCATCTTCATCAAAGGCATCCAATAATTCTTTGCGACCCGGTGTACCGAGTGAGAGACTTTGTTTGTACAATGAAAGCGCCTCTTTTCGTTCTCCCAGGCAAAGCTTGATATTGGCGGCATTCATCAGGTCATAGGCCGATGGATTCGAAGACATCCCAAGGATTTGAGCATAGATTTCGACCGCAATTTCAGGCTTCCCAAGTACAAATTGACAATAGGCAATCGGGCGCAATACCTTCAGGTTATCCGGGGCGAAAAACCGGAGTTTGGAGTACTGATGAAGTGCTCCTTCATAATCCCTGAGATGGAGATGGCATTGTCCGACCTGCATCTGTAATGTGATATCTTCCGGCTGAAGGTCCGAAGCATCTTTGAAATAGACAAGCGCCTGTTCAAAATCTTTCAGCTTCAGGCAACACCAGCCAAGTTTTTTCAGGATCCACTGCCGGTCGGCATCAAAAAGTTCCGCCTTTTTATAGTATTCCACCGCCTTCTTAAACCGGCCGGTTTTCTGGTAGCAATAGCCTATCTTTTCAAAATACTCGCTGCGTGGACTGGTTCGGGCCATCAAGTCCTCATAGATCCCGATCGCATCATAATAATGGTCCTTTTCAAAATGGAAAGAAGCTATTTTTTCAGTAAATCCTGCCTTATCGAGCGCCGTTTTAAAACAGCACAGGTCTGTGAAGCGAACGGGAAGATGAAAAACATCATCAAACTCCGTTTTTGATGGGTATAACTTGTAAAACCGGTAAAGATCCTGGATGTACTGAATATATATTGAATTGGATACCAGGGATTGATCGAGAATCTGTTCTTCTGAAGCCATCTCCTTCATCTGGGCGAATTCGGCCTCGAAATTCGTCACGATCATGGTGCGTTGCTGGTCAGGGATAGCTCTGAAATTGATAGCAAATGAATACTTGTCGGAATTGCAGATGTAAAATGCTTTTTCCAGGCTTTCAAGCAGGCGCGTGTTGATCTCCTCCTTATCTGAGAAACTCCTGCTGATCTCGGGATGATCGCGATGGAATGGAACGAACCAGTTACTCATTGAATTGAAGAAATCGAATCGTTTAAGCAACTGGAAAGTGCTCATGAAAACATCTCCGCCTTCCATTTGCATCTTCGAGAATTTTTCGATCTTCTCAAACAGGCCGGGCACTTCATTGATCATCTCCTTCCATCCGGGATTCTTTCCTTCAAGGTCCTCTTCATCACTAAGGTCGGTGAGCTGAAGTTTATCCTCTATTTTGGGCATCATTTTCTTCATCTCCGGGAGAACCTCCTCTTCAAACTCCCTGGTAATTTTATCTGTCTCGCGGGCCATAAGCAACTGCATCAAAATCAGTTCGATTTCAGGCAGGAAGGTCTCATCGGCGTCGAAAAACTTCAGCTTTTCTGCCAGGTCCGAAGAATAGCCCAGGCGCTTGTCGTATACCAGCAATCCAAGGACCAAACCTGTGAGCGCGCGCTGGTATACCTGGTCCTCGCGTGTTTCAATAAATCCGATCAGCAGGATAAGTTTTTGCTGATCAAAGTGGTTCAGGAGGCTTAAAGTAAGGGCTGTTACGATCAGGCATTTCTCATGCCATTGGATTTGTTCCGATTGATTGATCCGCTGAATGAGGGTGATATGATCCGGGGCTAATTTTTCGGTGAGCCAGATGAGCTTAAAAATCCGGTCCATCTGACCGATAGGTACAAGGGTGTTTGTTGTATTTCCGTCACCATCCAGGTCGGCCTGTTCGATGAGTTTGTCGACCTCCCGGTTGAAGAAAATTTCTTCGATTTTTCCCGAAATGACCTGGGGATCCTCCCCGAATTCGTATGACAGTGCAAGTTTTTCCGATTTCCTGACCGGCAATTCGGTGATCAGGAGTGATTGTCTGATATCATCGGCCATGGCAAGGATCGATGCGCACAGGCCGTTGAGTATCGATTTTTGCATCGGATCGTGGTATCCATCAAATGCATACCGAAGCAAAGTTTTATAGTTTTCTTCAAAAGTTTCAAGCTGGTAAAAATAATCAGATTTGGTTGTGAACCGGATTAATTTTTCAAGCTCATCCAGGGCGCTCTTTAGTTGCTGTCTGACAACAAAATCGCATACCCTGTGATACCTCTGTTCTATCTCCGTGCGATTCATATTCATCCTTTGCTCAAAAGTACGAATTTTTGCTTTAACACTTTCTGTAAAATTAAGTCCACTCCGAAAGTCCGATTAATTGTCCGGTTTTGATAAAAAATGCCATTTCGGAGTGGACTTAAAATTTAAGTTATCTGAAAACCCTAATTTTGCAGTATGATGAAACGCCCGATGATCCTGCTTAAAATCTTCCCGCTCTTGTGCTGGTTTTTTTATCTGCCCCATATACTGAACGCTCAGCAGTTCATCTCCGGGTCATCAGCCAATCTTAATTTCAGGGTACCTTACCGAACCATGGAGGAAGGTTTTTATCGCAACGGAAATGCGGTTCTCCGTGAAATGGCCAAATTTGTAGTCAGGGAACCCTGGCAGGTCAGGATCCAGATTTCTTACAGGATCTCCCTGAATGTGAATCAGCAAGACGATAAGACCCAGTTGTCGGTTTATTTTTGCAATGCGGTTTTGACCGGGGATAATGAATTCAGGCGATTTCCGGTGAGTGATGTAATGCTGCCCACAAAAATTAATTTCAAGCTGAAGTGGGCCAACCGTTTTGATACAACCAGTTTCACCGAAGCCGCAATTAACGGCAGATCCATTGACCCCAGGGACTCCCTGGTGGGTCACTTTCCGATCGCTGTTTTTGATCCTACGGTTGACACCCTCATGATCCGTGATGCTGAACTTTATTATGATTCTGCTGGTTTAATCGCATTTAAGAGCAGGCTCGACCTCATTCATGACTACTATGCATCGGTATCATTGCTTGATTCGCTGGAACGAATGGCTGCAGGAATTCACCTGGATGATCCATCCAAGTTGCCCCACAACTATTTCAAGGTGGATGAGATCAACAAGGTGATCGAAAGAATGCAGTCCCGCGATTTTCAATCAACCTTGCTGCGTTCCGGATTTGACACTGGAAGGTTCACTGAGAAATTTGGTGCATTGTACCGGCAATCAAGGAGTTTTACCTATACATTCCTGGATGAACTGAAAAAAACTACTGCAATCCCATGGAACAGGAATGAGATGCTCTTGGCTGATGAGTTTACCGGAACGATGCTCTCCTATATCCACCGCTCGAAACTGATGGATCAGCTCCAGGGCCGGATATACCAGGATATCCTTGATCACTATTTTGATAACAACTCCTTCCCGCCCGGTGAAAATGTGTTCGCAATGTTAGTGTCGGCGATGTATCCTGATGCACGGAAAGATACCATTGCCGGGTATTTCTCAGGGAGGATTTATCAATCCTACAGCCAGAGAGCGAAGGATCTCATGACAAAGAAACAATATTCCGAAGCCTTCTCGGTGATGGACAATGCACGCAGGTTTGCAGCGAAAAACCCTCCTGGGAAAGGAGTCTCGCCAGAGAGTGACCTGCTGTCGAAGGCTGCTTATGGGATTTATAATTCCTATACGGGCATCGCCCAGGAATGCATCCGCAACCGCAAATACAACATGGCCGATACTTACCTGGTTAAGGCCGATCAATATGCCCGGGAACATGCGGCGCTCATCGCTTCCGATTCGCTATATCATGCTGCCTACAGTGAACTTTTCTTTCTCAGGAATACCGAATGCGATTTGATCCTTAACCAGTTGAAATTTGCTGAAGCGCTTGCATGTTACCAGGGGCTGGAATTGAAATACAGCAGCCGCGATCTGAGATTTGTTCAGGAGCAGCTGGATATCAAGAAAAACCAGGCCAGGGCAGGACTATTCCATGAGTCAGTGTTGAAATTGCAGGATGCTTTGACCCGCAACCAGGAGGATACCGCTGTCTTTTACTTTGAACAGGCAAATAACTTAAAAGGTGTATTAAACGGAAATGGGCAACTGACTCATGTGCTCGATTCAATGGCGCCAGCCATTGGACAGATCAGGTACCGGCGTTATTTTTCGGACGGGGTCCAGGCCCTGGAATACCGTCAATATACCCTCGCACTCACGCAATTCAATGAAGCAAAATCACTTGCCGGTCAATATGGGTTGGTGAACGACAGTGAGTTTGATTCCTTATACCGGCGTAGCGTGAAATTCAGCCTGATCATTCAGCTAAGTGCGGCACAGAAAAAGATTTGGACCAACCAGTTTGATTCAGCCTACCGGGCGCTGTCGCATGTACAATACAAAGGAAAAAATTGGGGATTGGATCATGACCCTGATTTCAAAGATGCCACCAGGAGTTTT
>Ga0074195_1001648_pt1 | contig 29480 bp, 30 predicted proteins | sample EPASupsiteHSE623_FD_64525 | JGI IMG/M metagenome (GOLD analysis project Ga0074195, IMG submission 64525) | Bioremediated contaminated groundwater from EPA Superfund site, New Mexico - Sample HSE6-23 | ecosystem: Environmental > Aquatic > Deep subsurface > Groundwater > Contaminated ... | reverse complement strand
GAAGAGGGGGAAGAATTATTTGAAATTGTAAGTTAGGGTACGCCTGTTCGAGTGACATATGATAGGATTAAAGTTCGGATTGATCAGAATGGTCAAGCTACGATAGGAATATATCCAGATATCTATGGATATCGGAATATTTCACTGGGTGAGGCATATGTGAAACTTGCCGAATATGGCCTAAGTAATTTCGTAAGTGAAGAAGTACTGCTTGGTCTTATCGAGCAGGAAGCTGATAAACAAGTTCCTATTGCTCACTTGTACAATTTGAAGGTAAATGACAACCAACTACCTGCCCACGCAGTGCAAACAAATGATGCTTTTTATGTACCTGTGTGGGCGGTAGCTGGAGCACTAAAATCTGAGATAGTATGGGATGAGACGCGTCAAATAGTGCGTGGCGCAAAGCGCAGTGTTCCAGGTGTTGTCAAAGGAGATGTTCTATACGTTTCTGCTGAGAACCTACAGCTTTTGTTTGGTGGTCAGCAGGTTTTGCGGCAGGAAGATAACACTTTGGAAATTAATGTTCTGAGCCTACTAGTTAATGATAAATTAGTGAGTAAGGACATTCAGCTGCTAGAGGGAGTTTTAGCCGTTCAAGTTCTTCCTCTAGCCGATGCGCTTAGGCAAAAGGTTGTATGGGACGCTGACAAAGGTACGCTTCTTCTAAATGGGAAACCTATTCCCTATGGGTTAATTGATAACCAGCCATATATACAGATAACAAAGATAAACGAATATTTCAAGGCCTACGTGTATTGGAATCAGCAGGCATATCGTATTGAGTTAACTTATCCAATTAAATAATTATTGTTTATTGCTATGCTTTATCCATTTAGGGTAGAGCTTTTTATTTTCCGGTGAACTTACATAAAAGCGGTAGTTATTTTAAAACTATAAAGGGATTTAATGCGATGTATCTAATAATATTAGATTGTATCTTAAAGAATATGAGGTGATGGGCCATGTCCCATACATTTGTGATTATTGATGGCAGTAGTTTAATGCACCGGGCGTTTTATGCTCTGCCGCTGTTGACTACAGCTAGTGGGCAGTATACTAATGCGGTATATGGTTTTGCAACTATGGTTATAAGACTGCTTGGCGATATAAAACCAGATGTTGTAGCTGTGGCTTTAGATAAAGGCAGGGTGACTTTCCGTACCGAAAAATATACCCAATACAAGGCCCATCGTAAGGCAACACCTACTGAGCTAAGTGAGCAATTTTATCTGGTAAAGGATCTTTTGAGCGCGCTGGGGATTGCTGTTTTAGAATATGAAGGCTTTGAAGCTGACGATATTATTGGTACTTTATCGGCAAAGGCGGTAAAGGAAGGTTTTGACACTATTATTGTAACTGGTGACCGTGATGCGCTGCAGCTTATTAACCCTCACAGTAAGGTTATGCTGACTAAAAAAGGCATATCTGACATGGAAATGGTTGACGAGAAAGTATTTAAGGAGAAATACGGACTAGATCCCATTCAGTTAATCGATTTAAAGGGATTAATGGGAGATAGCTCAGACAACATTCCTGGAGTACCGGGTGTTGGTGAGAAAACCGCACTAAAGCTTATTACAGAGTTTAGCTCAATTGAAAATCTTGTTGGAAATATCGACAAGGTATCAGGAAAGAAACTTCAAGAAAACTTGCGCAATAACGTAGACTTGGCAGTTTTGTCAAAGGAATTAGCTACTATTATATGCGATATGCCAATTGAATTTTCAGCTGAAGACTTCAAATTCCAGCCTAATAGGACTCAGTTGGCTGAATTATTTGTGAGGTTTGAATTTAAAAGTCTATTAGCCAGAATTGACACTATAGTTCCGGGTGATAATCTACCCTGTATACAAGAAACAGAAGCGTTGCAGCCAGCCCAAATTGGTACACTAGATGATATAATAAAAGTAATTGACAAGGCAAATAAGGATAAAATACTGGTGTTTTTTCCGATAATAACTGGAAAAGTACCAGCCTCAGCTATATGCGGGGTAGCGGTCGTACATAACGAAAATGCTTTTTATATCCCGGCCGATAGCGATGGCTGGTCGCGTATTCTTGATTTAATTGAGGATATCTCAATCCTAAAAATCACTTATAATGCTAAGCCAGTATATTCAGCCTGTTTGGCAATGGGCAGAGAGTTAAGGGGCGAGGTTTTTGACATTCTATTAGCAGCCTATCTTCTTGACCCTACAGCAGCTGAGTACCCATTAACAAATTTAAAAGAAAGTTATCTTGGAATCCGAACAGGCTGGACAGAAAATAAGACTATCCAGAATACTGACTATGCGGTGTGGGCATGCGATGCAGCAAGATGCCTGTATCCTGTCCTTCAAGAAAAATTGATAGAAACAAATTTGGATGGATTGTTCAATGACATAGAGATACCGCTGCTTAGTATATTAGCAGCCATTGAAACTGTTGGTATAAAAGTAGATGATATATTATTGAAGCAGATGGCAGAGGTTATTGCAAAAAAACTTGAAATATTGCTAATTGAGATCTACAGCATTGCTGGAGAGCAGTTTAATGTTAATTCTACCAAACAATTAGGGCAAATCTTGTTTGAAAAACTTAATCTGCCGATAATAAAAAAGACTAAAACAGGCTATTCCACTGATGCTGAAGTATTAGAAAAGCTGGCAGGAAGTCATCCCATCATAGACAAATTACTGGATTATCGAATGTTGACTAAATTGAAATCTACATACCTTGATGGCTTGCAGCCGCTTATTGATTCTAATAGCGGACGGATACATACGCACTTTAATCAGACCGTTACTGCTACAGGGCGACTCAGTAGTTCTGATCCTAACTTACAGAACATACCTATACGAACAGAGGCTGGGCGGCGAATCCGAGAGCTCTTTGTACCTGGCGAGGGCTTTCAATATATTATGTCAGCCGATTACTCTCAGATTGAGTTAAGAGTTTTAGCTCATATGTCTGGAGATGAAAACCTTATTGAAGCCTTCAATGAGAATGAAGATGTTCACACTCGCACAGCAGCTAAGGTCTTTGGTGTCCCTATAGATGAAGTTACGTCAGAGCTGCGGGGGCGGGCTAAAGCCGTTAACTTTGGTATAGTCTATGGAATAAGTGATTACGGCTTGTCCCGTGATATCGGAGTTTCACGGAAAGAAGCTGGACAGTATATTGAGAGCTATTTTGCTAAATATTATGGCGTTAAGAAATTTATTGACAATGTTGTTGCTGAAGCTAGGCGTACTGGTTATGTCACTACAATGTTAGGGCGTCGCCGATATCTGCCTGATATTAACAGCAGCAATTTCAATAAAAGGTCCTTTGCTGAGCGTACAGCAATGAATACACCGATACAAGGCACTGCTGCCGACATAATAAAGAAAGCTATGATCGATGTTTCTCATGCTTTGCGTCAAGCGAATATGAGCAGCCGTATATTGCTGCAGGTTCATGATGAATTAGTCTTAGAAGTTGTAGAAGCTGAAGTAGAAGCTGTTTCGAAGATAATAAAAGAGGCCATGGAAAAAGCAATTACGCTTGATGTTCCGCTTATTGCGGAGGTTAAACTGGGGAAGAATTGGGCACAAGCTAAATAGAGGTGATACCATGCCAGAAATGCCAGAAGTTGAAACAATCCGCCGAACCCTAGTCGACAAAGTGGTTGGTCGGACTATAAGAGATATTGATATAGCTCTTCCAAGACTAATAAAGTGGCCATCTGCTGGGGAATTTAAGGCAATAGTTATTGGTAAAAAGATAATAGATTTAAAAAGACGAGGAAAGTATTTAATTTTAGGCCTAGAAGATAAAACAGTTATTGTCATTCACTTACGTATGACTGGTAGGCTTTACTATACTCCGGCAGGGGTGCAGCACGATAAATTTGCTCGAATTATATTTAATTTAGACAATGGTGACATTGTACAATATGCCGATTCACGTACTCTTGGTACACTTTACGCCATGCCCGGCGATGAGTTATGGCGCATTTCAGGTTTAGCTAAAATGGGTCCTGAACCTTTATCTGAAGACTTTACTATGACTTACCTCGAAAATGGATTGAAAAAGCGCAAGGGGATTATAAAAGCGTTGCTCCTTAATCAGCAGTTTATTGGCGGTTTAGGCAATATATATGTAGACGAATGTCTTGCTATTGCGGGCATACACCCAGCCAGACGGGCGGATAGTTTATCGGAAGCGGAAGTAGACAGGTTATTTCATGCAATTAATAAAGTTATTGCCGACGGTATTGAGCATGGTGGAACAACGTTCAGAGATTATCGTGATGGCACAGGTCAAAGTGGTACTCATCAGTTTCATTTGCATGTTTATGGGCGTAAAGCCTTGCCCTGTTTAAAATGCGGTGCTGTTATTGAAAAAATTGAAACTGCTGGTAGGGGGACGCATTTTTGTCCTAACTGTCAGATCTGAATTTTTAATTACACCCAGGGAGGGGAAAATATGTATGTTATCGGTCTTACCGGCGGAATTTCTAGCGGCAAAAGTACTGTAAGCGCCATACTTAGCAAGGCTGGTGCATATATTATTGATGCCGACAAAATTGCCTACGAGATTACCTTGCCTCAGCAGTCTGCTTGGCATGAAATTGTAGAATCTTTTGGGAAAGATATTTTGCTCGCAGATGGGAATATCGACCGAACACGTCTCGGCGAAATAGTTTTTAAAGACGAAATGTTACGTAGGAAGCTAGAAAAAATTACACATCCTAAAATTAGGCATAGGTTGTACGATGATATTAATAATGCCCAAGCAAAGGGGTACGATTTGGTCGTGCTTGATGTAGCGTTATTAATCGAGGTTGGCTGGAGCAACATCGCCGACGAGATATGGGTAGTGTATGTAGAAGATACTACACAGCTTGAACGACTGAAAGTACGTAATAGTTTAGCAACTGAGCAAGCTATAGCTAGGATTAACTCTCAAATGAGCTTAACAGAAAAAGTAAAATACGCTGATGTAATTATTAATAATAATGGTAGCATTAAACAAACCGAAAGTCAGGTGCTTGAGGCATGGCACAGGGCTAAGCAAAAGGCAAAAGGCGTTTTGCACGGGAGTAATAATATGGAGTGATCTATTTTGCGGATAAGAGCCTGGATGAAAATCCTGGTGTTCGGCATGCTGTTGCTAATAGCCTGCGCCTATTTAGGATATAACAGTGATTGGTTTCAAAAAAGAGTTCTTTACCCATTTCCACATCAGGACTTAGTTAATCGCTATGCGGCAAAATATGAGCTTGACCCCTACTTAGTGGCAGCAGTGATCCGTACGGAAAGTAAATTCGTTAGTCAGGCCCGCTCCCCGAAGGGCGCTGTTGGTTTGATGCAGATGATGCCCGAAACGGCTAAATGGGTAGCAGAACAGATTGACTATAGAGATTTCACATTGCAGCAATTGGAAGATCCAGAAACAAGTATCCGAATGGGTACATGGTATTTGGCATCTTTGAAGAAAGAATTCAACAACAATGAAGTTTTGATGTTGGCGGCCTACAATGGCGGTAGAGGGAATGTAAAGCAATGGATGCGTCAGTATGGCTGGACAATGACCTTTAAAGATGCCGGGCAAATTCCCTTCCAGGAGACGCGTGAATATGTAGGGAAAGTCTTAAAAAGCAAAAAGCGTTATAGTGAGCTATATTAAGATAAGTTGAGTTTTTATATAATTACCTTAAATGTTTTTGGGCTAGGAGGAAGATCTTTGAGATTGTGCAAGATTACGGTGTTTTGTTTTTTGATTGTTGCTTCCTTGCTTATTAGTGGCTGTGGCGATAAGAATGCTCCACCAAGTGCTGCTAAAGTTATTAAACCAGGCGGTCAGCTAGTCTTTGGCAGCTTATATGAGCCAAATACGTTAAATCCATTAATGTCAGATATGTTAGCTGCATCTGAAATAGGAAATTTAATCTTTAGCGGTATGGTTACGACGAATGATAAAGGCGAATTGATTCCGGATCTAGCCGTCGAAGTTCCTACCCTGCAAAATGGAGGGGTAAGCCGGGACGGACTAACTGTGATCTATAAGTTGAGACAGGGAGTCACTTGGCATGATGGAGCACCTTTTGAAGCAGAAGATGTAAGGTTTACATGGCAGTTCATAATGAATCGTAAGGTAGCTATTGTTCAAAGAGATGGTTATGATAAAATAGCCGAAATTCAGACGCCTGATAAATATACTGTTGTTGTAAAATTTAAAGAGTACTATGCTCCGTATCTCACGCTGTTCTCAACTGTATTACCGCGTCATATCCTAGAATCTGCTGAAGATGTTAATAAGGCTGCATTTCACCGAGCGCCTATTGGAACTGGACCTTTTAAATTTAGAGAGTGGACAGTGGCAGAAGCGGTCGTATTAGAAGCTAACTCTTCATATTTTAGAGGAAAACCAAATTTAGAAGGAATAATCTATAAGATTATTCCTGATCAAAGCCTGCTTCTAACTCAGTTGAAAGCAGGTGAGATACACATCGTTAATAACATAAACTCAGCTCAACTGGATCAAGTTAAGGCTATTGATGCAATGAATGTAATTTTAACGCCTAACATGATATGGGAGCATTTAGATTTCAATTTAGATCAACCTATGTTTCAGGACGGGCGTGTTCGTCAGGCAATTGCATATGGTTTAGATCGTCAAGCTATTATAAATAATATTTTGAAGAATACTGCCGTGCCAGCAGTGGCTGACCAATCGCCTTTATCATGGGCATATAATCCGACCTTGGTGCAAATGCCGAGGGATATTAATAAGTCTCGGGAACTGCTTATTCAGGCCGGCTATAATCAAGGCTCCGATGGTATCTTCGTAAAAGATGGGCAAAAGCTAGCTTTTTCTTTGATGACGACAGCTGGAAATAAAGCGCGGGAAAATGTTGCTCAAACAATTGCTAACCAGTTGCATGAGGTTGGAATAGCGGTAACAGTAACTCCGTTAGATCCCAAAGTATTCTTTGAGGATATTCTTAAAACACGCAAATTCCAAACTGCGATGTATGCATTTGTCGCAGGTGTCGATCCTAATAACAGGAACTTGTGGCATTCAAAAAAAGTTCCCAGCAGTCTAAACGGTTATGATGGGCAAAATTATACTGGTTGGCGTAATCCAGAAGTTGATAGTTTGACTGAAAATGGTGTCCGTTCAGTCGATATTGAAGCTAGGAAGCAAATTTATTATCGCGTTCAAGAACTAATAATCCAAGAGTGTCCAGTAATTCCGCTTTATTTTAGGACGAATATTGATGCAGTGAAAAAGAATGTTGTAAACTACCGACCTAATCCTACTCCAGCAGGCAATCTTTGGAATGCTTGGGAATGGGGATTATCAGAGAAGTAGTGTAGCCATAATGAAAAAATACTTGACGGTTTTTTTTCATTATGGTAATATAATAATGTCGCTGATGGCGATGTTATTTAAGCAATGCGGTCGTGGCGGAACGGCAGACGCGCTAGCCTCAGGAGCTAGTGGGGGCAACCTCGTGGTGGTTCAAATCCACTCGACCGCACCATTTAATCTAACCATAATACACTACTTGCGGTAGTGGCGGAACGGCAGACGCACCAGCTTGAGGGGCTGGCGGGGGCAACCTCGTGGTGGTTCAAATCCACTCTACCGCACCATAAGAAAATTAAGGCTTACAGGCTTTATGCTGGTAAGTCTTTTTTGTTGTTTGTAGTGTCTCTAAGTGTCTTGACGTGCCCTGATATCCTGAAGTATTTACTAGTACCTAGGCTATATTATTCTCTAATGTAGGCTGGTTATCATCATGATTAAGGATAGTAGCGGTGGTGTGCCTTTTTTGATGTACTGTTGGTTATAGGCGTGTAATTGCAAGAACGACTAGATTTATATAGATTTCCTATGAATTAATATGTTTGGGCAGCGATCTTTTTATATAACTTGGGATATGCTTTCATGATAATACCTGATAAAATCAAAATAGCAAATTGTTCTTCTATCATATAATTTTGAAGCTTGGAGCATGGTTTTCTACGATATCTTACTACCAGCTCAATTTTCGTTCGTAAGCAGGTGATTTAAGGAATCAAAAGCGGGTTAGTATTTGATATATTGATGGAATAATTCGTAGTATTAATAAAAGTTGAAGAGGTGTCAAACGTGATTAAAAATTTAATTTTTGATTTAGGAAATGTATTGTTACGGTTTGCTCCGTTAGAATATTTGCGTACCAGGCTAATAGATGAAACTAAAATATATAATCTACATCGTGAAATATTTTTAGGTGAAGAGTGGCTGATGCTTGATAGGGGAGTTATAACTGAAGACGAAGCTATCGAAAGGATGATAGCCAAAAGTGTAGGGCATGGTGAATTGATTAAAACCTGCATGAACCAGTGGTATCAAATGTTTACGCCAATAGAGGAAACCGTAGATATTTTGAAAAAGGTTAAAAATAGAGGGTATAAAACCTATATCTTATCCAATTTTCACTCATTAGCTTATGAAAATGTAACACAACGCTTTGATTTTTTTAAATACTTCGATGGGGGAATTATTTCTTGTCGAGAAAAGTTATTAAAGCCAGAAGTTGAAATATATAATAAACTAATCACCAGATATGGTATACAACCAAATGAATCGATATTTATTGATGATACAAAAGTAAATATCAAAGGTGCTGAGGCGTTGGGATTTAAAACAATATTGTATGATAGTTCAGTACAGTTGCACAGCGCATTGGTAAAATTTCGAGTTTTGGATTGTTCATAAAAACCGCTGAATAGCAAGGGCATTTATAGCCATCTGTTATGTCGGGTAGCTCCTGACTTGAATCATGCGTATAAATCAGCAATTAGATGTGTTATGGAGGTCTAAAAGTGCAAAATGTCTCTCAACCTTTACTAAGTTGGTAGAAGCTTAGCCTTGCGCGAAGAAAATAGACTATTCGGGTTTAATGGACAGGGATTAAAAAGGGCTATCATAAGTTATAGATAAATCAAACAAAATGGCGTCGCTTTTCTAGCGGCGTCATTTTTATTGATTTATTTTAGATTTTACGCAAGGCTTAGCCTTCTTCCGATAACACTACTACAAAACCTGAGGGCGTCATTTAGCGCGAGGCATTATACCCGTAAGTAATTCCGACTTCAAACGTAACGCATTCTAAATAATACGATGCCCTAATATTTTCCGTGCAAAAGCCTCCTGTCATATTTATCCTTCGACAGGAGGAGCGTTTTCATAATGCTTTTTCAACTCCGAGGTTCCAACCTGTAGGTTCTATTATTATTATGGTAAAAGTAATACTTAAAATATGGAAAAAAATGGAATAATGTGATATAGTGTAAATGGGATAATATGGTAAATAAAGAGGTGTTTCTATGGATAGCGCTTTCGATATTAAAATTGTATTAACCAAAGACGAGATTAAGGCTTTACTTGTCGGTTTGCCGGTTTGGAATATGAGTGAGGAAAAAGGTTACGAGGGGAAGGATTCTAACTAATGAGTGTACTAAACCGCTCAATAGACAGAACTAATCATTGTGAGACTGACAGGCTTATAGCGAGATATATACTATCTGTCAATAATGAAAATAGTACTATTTTAATTAAACACCAAAATATGTGGACGTCAGAGATTAGGAATCTATATGAGGCTCTATGTTCTAAACTAATCCATTTTGGAAGATAGTCTAGGTTATACGTTATAGTTATTGACAACCGATATTAAAAATGATAAAGTTAATAAAAATCAACCTTTAAACTGGTCCTGTGAGGCTGGTAAGGAGCATATATGTACGTTATGCATATTTATGCCTTCTTGCGTCTCGCACGCCAGAAGGCTTTTTAGTTTATGCTTTATTGTTGACAGAAGTTAGGCCTATTTGCTAGTATATATATAAGTGATTTTTGCATAAATATAAGCAATTTGAACTGCGGATAGGTATAATTTTACGACGAAGTCCTTTAAGTTGATCCTGTGAGGTCGGCAAGGAGATGTTATACTGGTGCTTCTGCATTGGAATAATATGTTGTAACTCCTTGCCACCCGGAGGCAGGGAGTTTTTTAATATAGGAGGTATGGCGATGACTAAGAATCAAGTGTCAATGGGTAAAAAAGATATTCTAGGATTGCAGAATATGACTGTGCCAGAGATTGAGGCTATTTTAAAAACGGCCGAAGAAATGAAAGGTATCATCAGCCGGGATATAAAAAAAGTGCCTACACTTAGAGGAAAGTCCATTGTCAATTTGTTTTTTGAGGCAAGTACTAGAACACGCACTTCCTTTGAGTTAGCGGGCAAGTATTTAGGAGCGGATGTAGTTAATATTAATACAGGTTCAAGCAGTCTAACAAAAGGGGAAAGCTTGCGTGATACGCTTTTTACAATAGAGGCTATGGGCGTAGATATTATTGTTATGCGACATGAAGCTGAAGGCGCTGCCGACTATGCAGCCAAAATAGTAAGTCCTGTCATAATAAATGCAGGAGATGGTGCTCATGAACATCCCACTCAGGGGCTGCTAGATATGTTCACTATTAATCAATATAAGGGAAGATTAAAAGGTCTTAAGGTAGCCATAGTTGGAGATATACTACACAGTCGTGTAGCAAGATCCAATATTTGGGGATTATTAAAGATGGGTGCTGAGGTGCATATTGCTGGTCCTCAAACCTTGCTGCCTCGAGGTATAGAGCAAATGGGCGCATTTGTTCATAAGCGAGTTGAAGATGCACTAGACCAAGCCGATGTGGTAAATGTGCTTAGAATACAGCTTGAAAGACAGAAAAAAGGACTATTCCCTTCGGCGCGCGAGTACGCAAGAATTTTTGGTGTAAACAGCGCTCGTTTGGCTTTAGCCAAGCCAGATGCCTTGCTGATGCATCCAGGGCCGATGAATCGAGGATTGGAAATAGCGCCTGATGTAGCTTATGGTGAGCAATCTGCGATACAGGAACAGGTTCAAAATGGACTTGCGGTTAGGATGGCTGCATTGTTTCTAGTGCTGATGGGGGGGGACAAAATTGAAACTATTGCTTAAAGGTGGTCGCGTAATAAGCCCGCCGCAAAATATGGACGAAGTGATCGATATTCTAATAGAAGATGGCCGTATCGTAGAAATTGGCAGTGGTTTAGTTGCAAAAGATGCGGAAGAATTTGATGCTGAAGGCTTGATTGTAGCTCCTGGCCTTATTGATATGCATGTTCACCTTCGCGAGCCAGGGCTGGAAGCAAAAGAAGATATCTATTCTGGCACTAGGGCAGCTGCAGCTGGCGGTTTTACTACAATAGCGTGCATGCCTAACACTAAACCGGTTATTGACAACGCTATATTGGTCTCAGGTCTCCTGCAGCGGGCTCAAACAGAGGGAATTGTTAATGTAAAGGCAATCGGTGCGTTGAGTAAAGGTCAGGAAGGACATGAATTAGCAGAGATCGGCGATATGATACAGTCTGGGGCGGTTGCAATCTCGGATGATGGGCACTATGTAGAAAGTGCTAAACTTTTTAAGAACGCATTAGAATACACGGGCATGTTTAACAAACCGATAATTTCCCATGCCGAGGATGATTCATTAGCAAGTGAGGGTGTTATGCATGAGGGTGCTATTTCAGCTATGCTTGGTCTAAAAGGACGTCCGTCAGCGGCTGAAGATATTGCAGTAGCGAGAGATATTTTACTGGCTGAGTACACTGGTTCGGCTGTTCATATAGCCCATATTAGCACCATGGGGTCTGTGGAGTTAATACGCCAGGCAAAGAAACGTGGAGTAGCCGTAACAGCTGAAGTAACCCCGCATCATATTGCATTAACCGATGAGGCTGTAGTAGGCTTTGATGTTTCGGCAAAAGTTAATCCGCCGTTACGACCAAGGGAACATGTAGATGCTCTAATTGAAGGTCTTAAAGATGGGACAATTGATGCAATAGCGTCTGACCATGCTCCTCATGCTTTTGAAGAAAAAGACCGAGAATATATATATGCTCCTAGTGGGTTTTCCGGTATGGAGACTTCTCTTGGAGTTATTATAACTAGTCTTCACCATACAGGCATATTAACAATGAAGGAAATAATAGAAGTGATGTCTACCGCGCCAGCTAAGATACTTCAATTAGATGGAGGAGAAATTGCTGTAGGCAAGAAAGCTGATATAACAATAATAGATTCAAATTTTGAATGGATAGTTGATAGTAAAAAATTTTATACAAAGGGTAAACATACTCCCTTTGAAGGGAAAAAGCTAAAAGGCAAGGCAGTAGCCACCATAGTTAATGGTGAATTTGTAATGCAAAGCGGCGAGGTGGTCAAATGAAAGGTAAATTAGTTCTAGAAGATGGTAGCGTATTCAGCGGGCAGCTGTTAACAGATACTATGACTGCTGGTGAAGTAGTGTTTAATACTGGTATGACAGGGTACCAGGAAGTCTTAACAGATCCTTCTTATTGCGGACAGATTGTAACCATGACTTATCCGCTTATTGGTAATTATGGTGTTGCAGATTTATTTGAACAATCGCGGCAACCATACGTTAAAGGTTTTGTAATAGGTGAATTGTGTGACGAACCAAGTAGCTGGCAATCTGAAGGCGGCCTAGCTGCGTATCTGAAAGCCAAAAAAATACCGTGCATCTATGGCGTTGATACTAGGGCTATAACGAGGAGAATTCGCTTAAATGGCACAATGAAAGGAGTAATTGTTCCCTTTGAATTGCCAGAGAGCGAGATAGCTAAGTTAATGACGTGGGTAACCTGTGGTAAGGAAGTTAGTGAAGTAACTACACCAGAAATATACCGGATTCCTAAAGATGGACCACATGTCGTTGTGATGGACTTTGGAATTAAAACGAATATATTGAACTCACTAAATAAAATTGGCTGCGATTTGACGGTTGTACCAGCAAATACAAGTGCAGACGAAGTTATGGCGCTAAATCCAGATGGGATTTTCCTGTCAAATGGACCAGGAGATCCTAAAGATGTTCCTGAAGCTGTTGACACTGTTAGGAAACTGATGGAGTTAAAGCCGATATTCGGAATTTGCCTAGGCCATCAATTACTTGCGCTAGCGCTTGGTGGAGACACGTATAAATTGAAGTTTGGCCATCGTGGATCTAATCAGCCAGTGAAAAATCTATTAACAGGAAGGGTCCATATTACTTCGCAAAATCATGGATATGCTGTAAAAGAAGAATCACTTGAGGGAAAAGATATTTGCGTGACACATAGAGCTGTAAATGACGGTACTATAGAAGGTATAAAGCACAATAAATTACCGGTTTTTTCGGTTCAATATCATCCTGAAGCTGCCCCGGGGCCTGACGATAACACATATTTATTTGATGAATTTATGACTATACTAGCAAAGGGGGAATAGCTGTGCCGAAAAAACAATCATTGAACAAAGTAATGGTAATAGGCTCAGGACCAATTGTAATAGGTCAAGCCGCGGAGTTTGATTACGCTGGAACACAAGCTTGCCGAGCTCTTAAGGATGAAGGTTTGGAAGTTGTCCTTGTTAATAGCAATCCGGCTACTATAATGACCGACGCCAATGTTGCTGACCGTGTATATATTGAACCACTGACGCCTGAGTTCTTGGAAGCTGTTATTGATAAGGAACGCCCTGATGGTTTATTACCTACTTTGGGCGGGCAAGCCGGACTAAATTTAGCAGTTAAACTTGCCGAACAAGGTATTTTAGAAAAATACAAGGTCAAGCTGTTAGGGACGTCTTTGGAAGCAATAAAGAAGGCTGAAGATCGAGAACTCTTTAAAGAAACAATGCAAGAGATTGATCAGCCTGTTCCTGAAAGTATTATTGTAGAGACCGTTGAGGGAGCAGTCGCTTTTGCCAGGGAAATTGGCTATCCTCTTATTGTTCGTCCGGCATACACCTTAGGCGGAACGGGCGGCGGTATAGTAGATAATGAAAATGATCTGATTGATGTTGTAACACGTGGCTTGAAGTACAGTCTTATTAGTCAGGTGCTTATAGAACGAAGTGTGGCAGGTTGGAAAGAGATTGAGTATGAGGTAATGCGTGATGCCGCGGATAATTGCATAACGGTATGCAATATGGAAAACTTCGACCCGGTTGGCATTCATACAGGCGATAGTATTGTAGTTGCACCTTCACAAACGCTTACTGATTATGAATACCAGATGCTCAGGAGTGCATCTTTGAAAATTATTAGGGCCTTAGGAATAGAAGGCGGCTGCAATGCGCAATACGCACTTGATCCTAATAGCAGCAGATATTATGTTATCGAAGTTAATCCAAGGGTAAGTCGCTCAAGCGCGTTGGCGTCTAAGGCTACTGGTTATCCTATTGCCAAGGTGGCTACTAAGATTGCTATAGGGTATCATCTTGATGAAATTGAGAATACTGTTACAGGTAAGACAATGGCCTGCTTTGAGCCGGCATTGGACTATTTGGTAGTCAAATTTCCGCGCTGGCCTTTTGATAAATTCATCTTTGCTGATAGAATTTTAGGCACCCAAATGAAGGCAACCGGTGAAGTTATGGCTATAGATCGATCGTTTGAGGGCGCCCTGCTCAAGGCAATACGCTCACTTGAGATTGGGCTGCATGGACTTCATGTTCCGGCTATTGCTCAAGAATCTACGGACGAGGTCTATAAGAAGCTTAGCGTAGCAAACGATGAACGATTATTCGTAATAGCTGAAGCTTTAAGGAGAGGTATTTCGGTTGATCAAGTTCATGAAATTACAAAAGTTGATCGTTTCTTTCTTAATAAAATCCTAAAAATTATTACTATAGAATCACAATTAGTTAAGGATGGTCTACAACCGGACTTGCTACAGAAAGCTAAAAAGGTTGGCCTAGCCGATAAGACCATTTCGGAGCTTACAAAGGACTCTTTGGCGGATATTCGTTCGTTTCGCAAGAAACACAATATTATACCTTGCTATAAAATGGTTGATACTTGCGCCGCTGAATTTGAGGCTGTAACACCGTATTATTATTCGACATATGCGCAAGAAGATGAGGTGTCAACCACAGATCGGCGCAAGGTTATTGTCCTTGGATCTGGTCCTATCCGTATTGGTCAAGGCATTGAATTCGATTACTGCTCGGTTCATTCGGTGTGGGCTCTAAGAGAACTCGGTGTTGAGTCAATTATAATTAATAATAATCCGGAAACAGTAAGTACGGATTTTGATACTTCTGATCGTCTATATTTTGAACCTCTCACGCCTGAAGATGTCCTTAACATAATTGATAAAGAAAAGCCTGATGGAGTTATTGTCCAATTTGGCGGGCAGACAGCTATAAACTTAGCGGAGCCGCTTGCTAAAGCTGGTATTAAGATTATGGGTACTGATGTAGAAGGTATTGATCGGGCTGAAGATCGCGAAAGGTTTGACGCGCTTCTTGAAAAGCTTGGAATTCCTAGGCCGCAAGGTGTAACTGTTACAAATACTACTGATGCAGTTTTAGCAGCTAATGAGATCGGTTATCCAGTAGTGGTTAGGCCTTCCTATGTTCTGGGCGGAAGAGCGATGGAAATTGTTTATAGTGAAAGCGAAATTAAAGACTATATGCAGCGAGCCGTTAAGGCTTCGCCAGAGCATCCGGTTTTGGTAGATCGTTACATGCAAGGTACTGAGGTTGAGGTTGATGCTATCTCGGACGGAGTCGACGTATTAATACCGGGAATTATGGAGCACGTCGAAAGGGCGGGAGTGCACTCCGGCGATAGTATTGCTGTGTATCCTACTCGTTCACTATCTAAGAAAGTAATAAATACAATTGTGGACTATACTAAGCGGCTAGCAATAGGAATTGAAGTAAAGGGACTACTTAATATTCAGTACGTAGTAGTAGATGAAACAGTATATGTGATTGAGGTTAACCCGCGTTCCAGCCGCACAATTCCTTTCTTGAGCAAAGTGACTAACGTTCCGATGGTCAATATTGCCACAAAAATTGCAATGGGGGCTACTTTAAACTCACTTGGCTATAGTGGAGGATTGATGCCTCCTAAAAATTATTATGCAGTTAAAGCACCTGTCTTCTCATTTGCTAAGATGCAGCAGGTGGATATTTCCTTAGGGCCAGAAATGAAATCCACAGGTGAGGTTATGGGGATCGATTACCATTATGACCGTGCTTTGTATAAGGCCATTACAGCAGCTGGTTTTGGGATACCAGCGCAAGGTACTGTGTTGTTTACGGTAGCTGATAAGGATAAAGTAGAATCAGGCGTTCTTGCGCAAAAGTGTATTGATATGGGATATAATATCATAGCCACCGCTGGGACAGCGAAACACCTGGAATCTATCGGCATAAAGGTAAACACGGTACAAAAGGTACACGAGGATAAACCCGATATTCTACAGATGATAAAACAAGGTAAAATAAACATGGTTGTTAACACGCTGACTCAAGGGCGGGAACCGCAGAGCGATGGTTACAAGATTCGCCGGGCAACCGTCGAGCACGCTATCCCTTGTCTGACTTCAATGGATACTGCAAGCGAAGTGTTAAACGTGCTGTCGTTTGTTCGGGAACGTCGATTAGTGTATGTGCTTGCTATGCAAGATTATGTAGGCGGAGGCGACGAGCTTGCCTAAGATAGTAGAAATTGCTACTGTTATCGATAATATTAGAATAACTGATGATGTGAAGAAACTGGTGTTATCATCTCCTAAAATTGCTACCCAAGCTAGACCGGGGCAATTTATACATCTTAAAATAGGCGGCAGCTACGACCCGTTATTAAGGCGTCCGCTTAGCATAGCTGAAGCAAATAGCGACAAAGGAACGCTTGGGATCTATTATCGGGTGGTTGGACGCGGTACCGAGCTAATGGCCCAATTAAAATCCGGTGACATGGTAGACAATGTTGGTCCATTAGGGCAAGGGTTCGATTTGAATTGCAAGCGCCCGCTTTTAATTGGCGGTGGAATGGGAATAGCCCCATTGGTATTCTTGACGCAAGAGCTATGTCCTCGTCCTATAGAAGTAGTTTTAGCAGGACGAACTAATCAAGAAATGTTTTGGCAGGATTGCTTCGCTCGATCCTGCCAGGATGTTCATATTACAACTGACGATGGATCGTTAGGCTTTAAGGGCAACGCACTTGCTGTACTGCCTAACCTTTTAGATAAGAAATTCGATATGATATATGTTTGTGGTCCTAAGCCTATGATGAGTGGTGTAGCAAAGCTTGCAAGCCGGGCTGGAATTCCTTGTCAGGTTTCGCTTGAGGAACATATGGCCTGCGGTATAGGCGCATGCCTTTCCTGTACGTGCGCCGCGGGTGATGGTACACGCAAGAAAATATGTACCGACGGGCCTGTTTTCTGGGCTGAGGAGGTAGTATGGTAAATACAGCAGTTGATATAGCGGGCATCAGAATGAAAAACCCAGTGATGACAGCGTCCGGAACCTTCGGTTCGGGGTTAGAGTTTTCAGATTTTCTGGATTTGGGACAATTGGGCGCGATAGTCGTCAAGGGAATGACATTGGAACCATGCTCTGGTAACAAGGGGCGACGTATGGCGGAGACTGCTGCTGGTATGCTTAATTGTATTGGGTTAGAAAATCCCGGAGCGGACGAATTTATTAATAAAACACTTCCGAAGCTTGCTGAATTTGATACGCCGGTTATCGTCAATATTGCGGGAAAGACGATTGAAGAGTATGGGGAACTGGCTGGGCGCCTTAATGTAGCAGGTGTGGCAGGATTAGAAGTTAATATATCGTGTCCTAACGTAAAACAAGGCGGCATAGTGTTCGGAACAGATCCGGCTTGTGCAGCATCTGTGATTTCAGAAGTTAAAAAAGCAAGTAAGCTGCCGGTTATTGCCAAGCTATCACCTAACGTTACTAATATAGTGGAAATGGCCCAAGCGGTTGAAGCGGTCGGAGCTGACGCTGTTTCACTTATCAATACTTTGCTGGGTATGGCGATTGACATTAAAACCTGTAAGCCCGTCCTAGGAAATATTGTAGGCGGATTGTCCGGTCCAGCTGTGAAACCAGTCGCCTTACGTATGGTCTGGCAGGTGGCAAGTGCGGTAAAGGTACCGGTGATTGGAATGGGCGGAATAATGTGTGCCGATGATGCAATAGAATTTCTTTTGGCTGGCGCTAGCGCAGTTGCTGTTGGAACGGCTAACTTTGTGAATCCGCGTGCCACTATTCAAATCGCACAAGGAATAGAGGAATATTTATCTGAGCGAGGTTTAACTGATGTTAAGCAGCTCGTTGGAATGGTCAATAATTGAATCGGGGTGATATAGTGGCAGATGATAGGTTAATCATTGCTTTAGATTACTCGACAATGGGACAAGTCAAGAAGCTAGTGGAGCAACTGGGTGATACGGTAACCTATTACAAGGTAGGTATGGAGTTATTCTATAGTGTTGGGCAGCAAGTAGTTTCCTACTTGCGTGAGCGTGATAAGGAAGTTTTTTTAGACTTGAAGCTTCATGATATACCTAATACGGTTGCGAAAAGTGCAGCATCTCTTACTAGGCTTGGAGTTTCAATGTTTAATTGTCATGCTTCTGGTGGAGCCTTGATGATGAAAGCTGCCGCTGAGGCTGTTGCTGAACAAGCTCAGATTAGTGGGATAACAAAACCTAAGTTAATTGCTGTTACAGTTTTGACAAGTGTAAGTTCTGAAGACTGGGGATCACTAAACTACAGCGTAAATATTGAACACCAAGTGCTGCATTTAGCGAAAATGGCTCAAGATTCTGGGCTTGACGGTGTAGTTTCCTCTGCACGTGAAGCGCAACTAATCCGTAGTCAATTGTCTGAAAAGTTTCTTATAGTAACTCCTGGCATACGACCTGCTGGTTCTAGTATAAACGACCAAAATCGTATTGCTAGTCCTATAGCAGCCCTTAATTCGGGAGCGAGTCATTTAGTGGTAGGGCGGCCGGTTACAGCAGCGCATGATCCGAGTGCTGCCGTTGAAAGCATTTTGAACGAAATAGGAGGTTCGTTATGACAGAAGAAGATGTAAAACAGCTACTAATCAAGACAGGCGCTATTCTTGAAGGTCATTTCCTATTAACATCAGGGCTTCATAGTCCAATGTATGTGGAAAAATTTCAGGTGTTGCAATATCCCGAATATACAGCTCAACTATGTAAGGCTCTAGCAGACAGGTTTTCTAATCAGAACGTGGAACTTGTTATTGGGCCAGTGACAGGAGGGATACTTTTGGCGCACGAAGTCGGTAAAAACCTTGGCACTCGAGCAATCTTCACCGAGCGTGAGAACGGAAAAATGACCCTTAGAAGAGGTTTTGTTATAAAACCAGGTGAAAGGGTGCTCCTTGTTGAAGATATAGTTACAACCGGAGGATCCATACAGGAAGTCATTGATGTCGTTCGGGAACATGGAGGTATTCCGGTTGGTGTAGGCATGCTTGTTGATCGGAGTGGCGGAAAAGCAACTTTTGATATACCATTTCAAGCCTTGCTTAAGCTCAAAGTCGAAACGTATTCCCCAGAGAACTGCCCTCTGTGTACGCAGGGTGTTCCTATGACTAAAAGAGGCAGCCGAGCAGTATAAAGCCAACACAGAAATATGAAGATATAATGAGATATATAACTAAATAGATAAGTCTATTATGTAGCTTTCCCGATATTTTGATATTGATATATTTGAAGCTTCATGGTAATATAAGATTCTGCAAGGATTAAATTTCTTGCACATGCGGAAGTAGCTCAGTGGTAGAGCATCGCCTTGCCAAGGCGAGGGTCGCGAGTTCGAATCTCGTTTTCCGCTCCATACAGGGGTATAGCTCAATTGGTAGAGTAGCGGTCTCCAAAACCGTTGGTTGAGGGTTCAAGTCCTTCTGCCCCTGCCAAAAAGAAATAGCAGTTGTAATATTAAGAAGGCTCTCACTATGTGGGGGCTATTTTGTTTAGTTATAACTGTTTGTACTATAATATTACCTAAAAGGGGGCGAATCATGACTATAGAATATAGAGCTGCACGACAGTCGGAATGCTTGAAACTTGCTCAATATATAAATGAAACCGCGGGCGGACTTTTGGACTTTTTATACCATGGGTTGATACCAGGCAGGGAGACTGTTGATTTACTTGCTGAGTTTTTAGCTGACGGTGATAGATATGATTCATATACAAGCATTACAGTTGCTGAGTACCAAGGAGAAGTAATTGGACTTGTCAGCTCGTATCCGGCCCATTATCATGGAGTAGACCGCGAAATGGAGGAGTTTTTCCCAAAAGCACGTCTTGACTTAGTAAGGGGTTTTTTCGATACTAAAGTAGATGACAGCTATTATCTAAGTGCAATATATGTTAATGATCAGTTTCGTGGTCGTGGAATAGGCAGTAATTTAATATCTCTTACTAAAGATAAAGCAAAGGTTAATGGATACAATGAATTGACGCTGCTAGTCTTGGAAACTAATGATGTTGCTATTGAAGTATATCGAAAAAATGGATTTAAAAAAATTAAGCATGCTAAGCTTGGTAAAAACGAATTTATGTCTAACACGGAAGGAGTATTTTTACTGTCCAGCGAATTGTAAAAATTATGCATTCGGGAGCGTTTAATTAGTATTAGATCCGATTTGCGGGGTGGTACCATGCGTGACTGTTATAAAAGGGATATCAATTATCTTCGAGTTTCGGTAACTGACAGATGCAATTTTCGTTGCGTTTATTGTATGCCGACTGGGGGGATAGATCTCTTAGAAGCAACAGAAATATTGTCCTATGAAGAAATTCTGAGGGTAATTACTGTTTTAGGCCGACATGGAGTGGATAAAATTCGACTAACTGGTGGTGAGCCGCTTGTTCGCAAAGGAATAGTCGAGTTTATCAAAACTATTTCTTCCCTAAAGCATATAAGTGATTTGTCGATGACAACCAATGGGAGCTTACTTAAGCCTCTTGCCCATATATTAAAAGCGGCAGGCTTAAATCGAGTTAATATAAGCATTGATACTTTAGATTCCGAAAGGTTTAGTGAAGTTAGCGGCGGCGGTCTTCTAACAGAAACCTTGGAAGGCATAGAAAGTGCTATTGATGCCGGGTTAAAGCCGGTAAAAGTAAATGTTGTATTAACAAGCTTTTTGAGTTGCTCTGATTTATTTAAATTTGTGGAGATGGTCTATCAATACCCAATTTCGGTCAGGTTTATAGAATATATGCCTATTGGAGATTCTGATATACATAATGGCATGACCACGGAAGAAGTAAAAAAAATAATTAATGCTGCTGGTTATGGTTTGTTAGAATTAAGCTCTAATATAAAGGGAAGCGGCCCGGCAAAGTATTACAAGCTTCCAGAGGCGAAAGGTACATTCGGATTTATAACCCCTGTTTCTGACCATTTCTGCGGCAGTTGTAATCGTATACGTCTAACAGCAGACGGAAAGTTTAAACCGTGCTTATTATCGAATCAGGAGATTGATATCCGCTCCCCTCTCCGCTTAGGAGTTAGTGATGCTAGGTTGAGCGAAATTTTCTTTGAGGCTATACAAACTAAACCAATGCGGCATAATCTATGCCGTACAGGTGGGCATCCAATATTCCAGAGAAGAATGTCCCAGATTGGGGGGTAATGCTAGGTAAAGTGATGGAAAATGTATGGCTTGGTCTTACCGGTAGTCTAGGTTTGCTTACTGATAGTCAGGGCGATGTATATAAAATCACCTTTCTTTCATTAAAGGTATCAGGTATAGCTACTTTGCTTAGTGTTATCCTCGGTATGCCGCTAGGGATTTGGCTTGCTTTTAAGGAGTTTCCAGGCAAGAAAATTGCAAATAGTATGGTTAACTTTGGCATGGGACTTCCGCCAGTTGTAGTTGGATTAGTCGTAAGTTTGGCGTTGTGGCGTTACGGGCCGTTGGGTGAGTTAGGGCTTATGTATACCGTATGGGCGATGATTATTGCTCAGGCTATAATAGCATCTCCGATAGTGGCAGCCTTATCATGCTCGGCAATAGTAGGATTACCACCTAATCTTAAGCCACAATTATTGTCATTAGGAGCTACTAGGTATCAAGCTGCTTGGCTTCTTATAAAAGAAGCAAGATTTGGGTTGATGGCGGCTGTGATAGCAGGTTTTGGCAGAGTAATATCTGAAGTAGGGGCATCATTAATGGTTGGCGGAAATGTTAAAGGTGAAACACGGGTGTTGACTACAGCAACGGTTATGGAGGTAGGTAAGGGGAATTATGATATAGCTATATCTTTAAGTCTAATTCTTTTGTTTGTTGCTTATAGCATAGTCATGGCATTGACTTATCTTCAACATAGTGGGAAAGAGCGATGAGCATGGATAAACCTGTTATTGACATAAAAGGACTCCAAGTATTTCGTCAAAGAAAACAAATATTGAATGTTGATAAATTACTTATACATTCAGGTGAATTGGTTTCGTTGGTTGGCCCTAATGGCGCAGGTAAAAGTACGTTGCTGAAAGTTATTAATATGGTCGATGTTTTTGACAATGGAAAGGTAGTCCTATTTGGACAAGATGTAGAGTGCATTGATAAGCTTTCGCTCTGTCGCCGCTGTGCGATGGTTTTTCAAGATGTAATATTGTTAAATGATACCGTCTATAACAATGTTGCTTTAGGACTTAAATTTCGCGGAATTAATAAAAAAGAAATAAAAACTAAGGTGGAACAAACATTGAGTTTGTTTCAGTGCTCTCATCTAGTAAATAGGTCAGTTCATGGTCTATCAGGTGGTGAGGCGCAAAGGGTTAGTCTTGCAAGAGCCCTGGTATACCAACCTGATCTGCTCCTTATGGACGAGCCATTTGCATCCCTAGACTCGCTTGCTAGGTCAAGCTTGCTGAGCGAACTTAGACATATAGCTATCCAATCTTCAATGACTGTAATCCTAGTCAGCCATAATTACAGCGATGTGCTTTCATTTGCAGATCGGGCTATTGTTATGTCTAAAGGTAGAGTTCTGCAAGATGATAAACCGGAGGTGATTATGAGGCGTCCGGCTAGCATTGAGGCGGCAAATTTAGTATGTATCGACAACATTATTGAATGTTATGTTAAAATACGTAAGGGAATAGCCTTTGTGCATATAAATGAGGAAGTATATTTTAAAGAGAGTGGCCTATCAGCCGGTAGAGTTACTTGTTGTCTGCCGGGTGACGCCTTATACATAGTTGATGAAAAAACTACTATTAATAGTAATGCTGTTGTATTTAACTGCCAAGTAGTACGTGTCATACCTGAGATAGGAATGTATCGAGCGAAAGTTGGCATAGAAGGAATCGAATTAACAATGAGAGTCTCTGGATATAAAGCAAAAAGATTAAATATAGGTATGACTATACAAGCTTTTTTTTATCCTGAAGATGCTCAGCTAATTCCGGTAGAAAGCAAACACGGCTAACCTCTGTGGTAAGCCGTGTTTTTGTATTTTAATCAATTTCATGCTCCTTGCAGCGAAGCACTTCATCTTTTAAATCCAGCCAAATCGCCTGGTACAGTTCGTTATAATGAAGAGTTGTACGGATGCTGGATATATCTCGAGGGCGGGGCAAATCGATATCGATAATTGTCTTAATTCTGCCTGGATGCGCCGTCATTATCATAACTCTGTCCCCTAAACACAAAGCTTCGTCAATGCTATGCGTTATAAAAACCGTTGTTTTTTTAGTGATTTCCCAGATTCGAAGTAATTCCTGCTGAAGAAGGATCCGATTTTGCTCATCCAGCGCACCAAAAGGTTCATCCATCAATAGTATCTCTGGGTCATTGGCAAATGCGCGTGCCACGCTCACTCGCTGTTTCATACCGCCAGATAGTTGACATGGGTATGCATTCGCGAATTTTGTTAGGCCAATCATTTGTATGTAGTGGTCAGCAAGCTCGTTGCGTACTTTTTTAGGTATCCCTCTCATGCGCAACCCATATGCTACGTTGTCTCTTACTGTCATCCAAGGCAAGATAGATTGCTCTTGGAAGACCATAGAGTTAGTAGGACGGTCTGTGCTAGTAGATTTTATTTCTATTTGTCCACTAGAGGCATCTTCAAGTCCGGCCAATATTCTAAGCAAAGTGGATTTTCCACAACCGCTCGGTCCAACAATACAAAAAAATTCACCGTCGCCTATTGTTAAATTAATATCTTGGAGTGCAGTTACTTTGCTATCTTGGGTAAAAAAGTATTTATTTGTATTGGAAATGGTAATGCTATTGTTCTCATAAACCACATTCACCCCTCCTAGCGGCATTGCTGCTTCCAAGGTAGCGCCCATCGTTCGATAGCGTCAAGCGCTAGCGAGAAGATGTAGCCGAGAATAGACAACATTATTAAAGCTACAAACATTTGCTCAATATCAAACATATCATAGGCGCGCCAGATCATCCAACCTACACCGGCTTTAGCAGCCGAAAGTTCTGCGGCTACTATTAAGATCAGCGCCATACCCATACCAAGTTTAAGTCCGGCAAAGATCATTGGCAGTGCTCCCGGTAAAGCAATAGTTAGATAAAAGTCTCTACGGCTTGCCCCGAAGTTCTTTGCAACGTCAAGATATATCTTATCAATGCTCAAGACGCCCGCCATTGTGTTTATTACCACTAAATAAAAAACGCCAATGGCTATTGTGAATATCTTAGATGTTTCACCGAGACCGAAGATTAATAGTATAAGCGGCATAAGCGCAAGCTTTGGTATAGGATAGGTAGCAGCAATCATCGGTTCGACAGCTGAACGGACAAGTGGAGATAAACCCATACTTATACCTAAAAGGACCCCGGGGATAGCACCAACAAGAAATCCCCATAAAACCCTTTGTACACTGACGGCTGTATTATAAATTAACTCACCGGACAGCAATAACGGAACAAATGACTGGATAATCAGGGTTGGACTCGAAAGTAAGCGAACATCTATAATGTTGAATCTTGCGAGCGCTTCCCATACAAGGAGAAGTGTAAGAGGTGATATTACTGATAAAAAGCGAATTAAGTAATTGTTGGTTGAAATTCTAGACATGCACTTACCCTCCTGGGATAATATTGTTTACTGATACTTACCCAGTGTCTTCACTGCAAAATCAACATATTGGTTATCAACCACATCGCTAACTTTTAAGTCGGACTTCAGCAGATTTCTTTCTTTGTACCAACCTAAATCCATTTCAATTCCTTTCATACGTATATAACCGTCAGGATTTAAACCTGTAGGAAACATTTTTTCATAAAGACTAGGGTCTTTTGTTACGGAAAGTTTGCACAGGATATCAATAACAGTTTTCTTATCTTTACCCTTAAAGAAAGCATCGTTATAATCACGCAGTGATTTTACATAGGCTGTCATAAAACGATTAGCTACATCGGGGTTTTTTGTCATACTGGTGCCAAAAACTAATAGTGCTGTCTGAGCGTCGGGATCATATTCGGAAGGGTCTTTCCATGGATCTGTGATGCCTTTTTCAACCCCAAAAGTAACGAAAGGTTCGATTATCATAGCAGCATCAATACTTTTGTTGCCTAAAGAAACGAGCATATCAGGAAATGCGCGAATGACCTGCAGATCGATATCTTTTGTTGTCAGCCCACCCTTTTCGAGAACCCGAACCAAAGCGATTTCATCTAGTGACGCTGTACCGACAATAGCTATTCTCTTGCCGCGTAAATCGGAATAATCTTTGATTGTGTTAGTTAAATCCTTGCGTATGACTAAGCGATAATATCCTTTTCCTGGTACATTTATCCCTTTATCAGCAACAATTTTCACAGGAATGTCGCGCGACATAGCATTGAAAAGCCCTGAAGCTGTTACTGTAGCACCTACATCAAGTTGTCCTGCAGCTAGCTGATTTATCATCTCTTGGCCTGAGTTAAATTGGATTGGTTCAATTTTAATGCCCAGATCTTTGTAATAGCCTTTTGCCATTCCAATGAGAATTCCGGCATCTGATACGACTTGCTTCATGCCAACCTTAACTACGGTCTCTTTAGGAAGTGGAGTTAAAGATTGAGCCCATTCTGGTCCGTTTTGCGGCGCTGTCGTAGTTTGTGTGCTTGTGCCGCAGGCTGTAGCTAGAAGAGCAACCAAGATTAAAGCTATCAGTTTGGTCAACAACCCTTTTTTCATATTATCCCTCCTCAAAGCTTCGTTTAAAAACTACTGCATGATATTCAGGCTAGGGAGATTTGGTTACAAAGAGAAGGTTTTTTATTTATTGTACAGAATATCATAAGTGGGAGTGAAGTTATGAAACAAGTAATTCAGGAAATACAAGAATGGGCTTATATAGGTGCATTACCTAAAGAGCTACATGGCTTTGTCTTGGAAGTTCAATTAAAAGAAAAAGATAATAAGTACAATATATGGCGTTATTCTCATCCCAGTAAGCGAAGAAGTTTTTCCCTTATATATGATAAGGCCACTAAGGAATTCATAGCGCGTACTACAATCGGCTTAACTGAATTTTGTGATATAAATTACATCTGTCCTAATCTTGAAGTTTTAGGAAAAATTTTAAGTGAAAGACTAGATCTTACGATACGAAATTTAGCTGTTTTCGATGTCAATTCACTAGAAAGCAGCTTCATTGAAAAGGGAATTACTGATTGGACATATGGTCAAAATCTTCCTAAGAAGATAGATCAATTTGAGTTATATGTTGAGCCTAAGGAACCGGTAAAGGTAATAAACGGATCGTATATTATTATTGACTATAGTGATTTTAATGCTAAAAATAGCCTGATAATATACTATAATGTTTTCCGAGATGAATTTTTTGGTGAGCTACGCCTAAATCTCGCGCCAGAAATGATCGCGGATTTTGATGCTAAAACATTGCTAGACTTAGAAACCAAAGTCGTTGATAGGCTAGAAACAGTTTTGAAAGCAATAAAATAGTTTTTATATAGACAAGTGATGGAGGTTTATTATATGTTAACTGCATTAACTATAGCAGGTTCGGATTCAAGCGGGGGTGCCGGCATTCAAGCTGACTTAAAGACTTTTTCAGCCTGTGGTGTTTACGGGATGAGTGTAATTACTGCTATAACAGCGCAAAATACTTGCGGTGTTACCAATATCCGTGAACTTGATTGTGAAATAATCCGTGACCAAATTGATGCAGTGTATACGGATATAAAAGTTGATGCTGTAAAGATAGGTATGCTATCGAATGCAGAAATTATTGAAACAGTAGCAGATGCTCTTATTCGCAATAACGCAAGTAACGTTGTTTTGGATACAGTTATGATTTCAAAGAGCGGCAGCAATTTGTTGAAGCCTGAAGCAGTAGATGCGCTAAAAAAGATTATGATTCCACTCGCTCTTATAGTCACGCCTAATTTGTATGAAGCTTCAGCGATTGTTGGTTTTCCAGTTGAAGATCAGGAAGGAATGAAAGAAGCTGCAGTTTTAATAAAAGATATGGGTCCCAGTTATGTAATAATAAAAGGCGGGCATCTGCCGGGAAATGCATGTGATATCTTATATGACGGACATAAGTTCACTGTGTTTTCAAATGAACGTATCGATACAGTACATACGCATGGAACAGGGTGCACCTTTTCTTCAGCCATAGCTGCTAGCTTAGCTCAAGGTTATAATATGGAAGCAGCAGTTGCGCACGCAAAGGATTTCATTACGAAAGCAATTACTCATGGATTTAAGCTTGGGAAGGGAGTAGGTCCTACACACCACTTTTATGAATTATACTTCAAAGCAGGTTTACACAGTTAGGAGGCTTAGACAATTTGGCAAAAGTACTTATTTGCGATGACTCATCTTTTATGCGAATGATGTTAAAAAAAATCTTAATTGATAATGGACACGAAGTGATTGCTGAAGCAGGAGATGGCATGCAGGCGGTTCAGCTATATCGTCAGCATCAACCTGACTTAACTACAATGGATATTACTATGCCTAAGATGGATGGAATTGAAGCTGTTAAAATTATTCATGAGGAGAATCCTTTGGCTCGAATTATTATGGTAACGGCTATAGGCCAGCGTACAGTTATTACTGAGGCGTTAAAGGCCGGAGCTTCGGATTTTATAGTCAAACCTTTTGATGGAACTAAAGTTATGAATACAATAGAGAAGATTACAGCCCATGATTAATTAACAAAAGCTCTTGACAATAATGCGTTATGTGCTATAATTATCAATGTTGCAGAGTCAATTTTGTTGAAGTATATAAACGATATTGACAAATATCGCTGGATCTAATAAAATAGATTATGCGATTTAGTAAATGGCCCGGTGGTTCAGTTGGTTAGAATGCCGCCCTGTCACGGCGGAGGTCGTGGGTTCGAGTCCCATCCGGGTCGCCATTTGCCTCGGTAGCTCAGTCGGTAGAGCAGAGGACTGAAAATCCTCGTGTCGGCAGTTCGATTCTGCCCTGAGGCACCATGTTTGCGGAAGTAGCTCAGTGGTAGAGCATCGCCTTGCCAAGGCGAGGGTCGCGAGTTCGAATCTCGTTTTCCGCTCCATTTAAACGGCGGCATAGCCAAGTGGTAAGGCAGAGGTCTGCAAAACCTCTATTCCCCAGTTCAAATCTGGGTGCCGCCTCCAAGTTTTTTAATTGAATTATAATTATGCCGGGGTGGCGGAACTGGCAGACGCAAGGGACTTAAAATCCCTCGGAGGGTGACCTCCGTACCGGTTCGATTCCGGTCCTCGGCACCAATAAAAAACCTCGCGATATAATCGCGAGGTTTTTTATTATCTCTTCTATTGGATTAATCGATGACTGAAAAAACGTTTTGTGTCTTGGTTATTCCAGGGCAATCTTGCAGATGATGTTTTTCTTTTTCAGAAGAGATAACATGATTCATCAGTTTGTTCGACTTATTAATATTTTTTTTTGGTATAGAGACATTCTGAAACCTGAGGTAGGAACCGTTATTTCTATACGTCATATACTCACCTCAATATTAGTTTAGCCTAAATGAGTAGTAATTATATTTGCGATTGTATGTGCCCAAACGGGTATAAGGTGCCGTAAGGATTTGAGGTCAAATTAATGAGGTGATAATATGAATTTGGGGACTAAACATGAGTGCGGTGGCAAAGCATTTCCGGTAGGTGGGCGAATTGTGCAGGGGTGGAACAAATATTGCTGCGGTAGGTGTGGCGTGGTTTTTTACTACTGGATAACTGAGCAAATGCTTCATAAAAAAAATTCATAATTATGTAGGTGGGGTATTGCGTTACAGAAATAACCATTTGACGCGAGTTGATATACATGATACTATAGACAAGTCGTTATGGATTAACGATGAAGAAACAAGAAAAAAATGTTGACACAAGAAACAACTTGTGATAACATAGATAAAGTCGTCGAAAGACGCTGTGTGACATGTTCCTTGAAAACTGAACAATGTAAGTAAGTAAGGTTTATGCCAGATGTGCGGTGCTTTTCGAAGCACAAACGTTGACTGCTTTGGCAGATCAACACCAAACAATTCTGATTTATATAGAGCCATCAAGGTTCTTCATAAATAAATTTTATGGAGAGTTTGATCCTGGCTCAGGA
>Ga0074195_1001647_pt1 | contig 29499 bp, 32 predicted proteins | sample EPASupsiteHSE623_FD_64525 | JGI IMG/M metagenome (GOLD analysis project Ga0074195, IMG submission 64525) | Bioremediated contaminated groundwater from EPA Superfund site, New Mexico - Sample HSE6-23 | ecosystem: Environmental > Aquatic > Deep subsurface > Groundwater > Contaminated ... | reverse complement strand
ATCGACTCTCCCCTTTGCGGACAATGGCATCGCCGGGGTTGTATACGGCGGATCGGGGAGGAAGGTCCACAACTCGAACCTGGAGGCCCGGCGCGGGCAGTGCCGTCACCCGGACCCTGACCTCCACCGGAGTCCCGAGGAAGACCGGCTTCTTTCCGAGCACCCGGTTCACCTTGAGGCTGTTCGCATACCGGGAGGTGCGATAGAGGAAGAGGGCGGCCTGCCCGCAGAGGAGTGCGGCAAGGCCCATCGAAGCGGCAATCGCTGCAGGGCTATCGAGGTATAGTCCAATCACACCGAGCACGACCGCAACGGATGCGCACTCCCCCGTCCACGGAGTCGCCCGCACCGGATTAAGTCACCTCGACCGTCTCGAGGATCTCATCGATCACGTGATCGACAGAGACCTGGCTGACCTCCGCCTCCCTTTCCAGGATCAGTCGATGTCTCATGACGGGACGGGTCATTCGCTTCACATCGTCGGGGATCACGTAGGTCCTTCCTTCGAGTGCAGCGGAAGCCCGCACACCACGGAGGAGAGAGAGCGAACCGCGGCTGCTGCTTCCCAACCGAACGTCGTTGTGTCTCCGGCTGGCAATTACGATGTCGCGAATGTACTGGAGGATCGTTTCATCGACATAGACCTGCTGGACGTACTGACTCAGGGTCCGGATCCGGTCGATCGAGAGCACGGGGTTTATCTTCTGCCAGTATTCTTCCCATCGCAGGTTTCCATTACGTTCACGGCGCAGAACCTCCACTTCGCCCTCGGCATCGAGATGGCGAAGCGTCGCGCTGAAGGTGAACCGGTCTCGCTGCGCCTCGATGAGTGGAAAGGTCCCCTCGAACTCCTGAGTGTTCTGCGTGGCGATCACGAAGTAGGGGTCTTCAAGAGGATAGTTGACACCATCGATGGTGACCTGGCGCTCAGCCATCGCCTCGATGAAGGCGGATTGCGTTTTCGGGGTCAGGCGATTGATCTCGTCGATCAGCATGAAGTTCGCAAAAATCGGCCCTCTCTGAAGGTGGAATCCGCGAGTCTCCGGGTCATAGATACGGATGCCGAGGATGTCGGCCGGCTGAACATCGATGACGCCCTGGACACGGTTGTACCGGTACCCGATCAGCCGTGCGATAATCTTGCTGATCGTGGTCTTTGCGGTACCCGGCATGCCGTCGACAAGAACATGGCCGCCGGTGAAGACCCCCATGACGATCAGGTCGACAAGGTCCCCGTTACCGACAACGTAGGTGCCCACGGCCTCCTGAATCGTATGATGGGCATCCGCGATCTCTCGTATCTTCGATTCAAGTTCCTTCTGCGCCATCGCGTCTCCTTATCTTCTTCGTCGGTTGAATGACCAGGCTAGCACACCGAGAGACAGCGCCGTGACCACGACAACGAGTGATGGTGTCTCCTTCACCCATAAAAATGTACTGATCGGCCCGACGGCGGCAGAGGTCTGGCTCAATCTCTGATCGACGAGGGTCTCGCCCGCCGTCAGGCGTTCCAGCAGCAGCCCGTTGTCACACCCCGGGAGCCGCTGCATCGCATTGATGAAGAGGCTGGCATCCCCGATCACAACAACACGGCCATCCCCGACGGACTCCGCCGTGGCGAGAGTGAAGCGGCCCATCGGCTCCGAGACGGTGGGCCGCCGATTCCTGTCCTCATCGATCCAGGAGAGATAGGTGCTGTTGATGACGGGACTGCCGCCGGAGACGGATACGGGGTGGTTGAAGACGATCTTCGAGAGGCCTGCAACGAGCGGACGTCCCTCCACGGGGAGCCCGATGGGGGCACTCGAGATCTCGAACTCCCGTCCGAGGCTCGAGAGGTCCCCGCGATTGAGCCGGGCCGACGCCCCTATCGCCTTGAGGAGCTCGTTCCCCGCCCCGAAATCATCGGCGAGCACCAGCGTATTTCCGGCGGTCACGAAGTCCCTGAACGCTCTTCCCTCCTCGGCCGTCGGCTCCCGGCCCGGTGCGATCACGAGCAACGTCGCGTTTCGCCTTCCCTGGAGTTCGGCGAGGTCCCCGACCGCGGTCGTGCCGCGGCCGTCGAGCGAATCGAAGAAGACCGATGTTCCGTTCCACTGGAGGTTGTATCGACTGAACTCGATATCTGTGGAAGAGAGGTGAAAGAAGAGCGCCACAGCTGCGATCACGAGAATGACCGCGACAGTCGCATCGACCGACCGCCCCCGAATCGGGCCGGTCGTCACGCACTCCCTCCGAGAGGGCCGACCCCGGGCCTCATGGTCGGGCAACAAGCATGGGGTGCACCCCGCAGGCCGGCAGACGTATGAGACGCGTCCGAACGGGTAGACAGGGCACGTCTAATGCCGTCCTCCCTCCGTGATGACGTGGATGAAGGCCTCGCGCGCCAGATCGAGATCCTCTTTCGTGGACTCGTACTCCGCGTACCGGACCTTTTCGTGGATCCCGACCAGCAACGAGAGATCGGCGCCGAACGGTTCCTCCTCGAAGAGTGCGGCAAGATCGCGAGGGGTTCTGGACCGAAGACGGAGATCGGGGTTTTTCATCTCCAGCTCCTGCACGATGCGGCGGTAGAACTGGGCGACGGTCTCGTACCCGTCGATCTCTCCGTCATTGGTAACGATCACGAGGTCCGCGATCGCTCGCGCCTCCTCGGGCGTGGGCACCTGCACCGTCTCGACCTGGGGTTCCGAGGTCGTCTCCACCTGGTCGACCGACGGAGAGTCCTCAGTCGTGCGTCGGTTCCGGAGAAACATGACTCCGCCAATCGCCGCTCCGCCGACCCCGAGGAGGTAGATGAGCGAGGCCAGCCAGTCAAAGTGAGAGGGAACCTCGAGCGGGACCGGCGAGGACTCGGAGCGGTTCAATGGGAGTCCGACGGGATCGAACCGGGCCTTCAGCGCGTGAACCTTGGGCGTCAGCTGATCGCTGGTGACGGTGAACGTTCCGTCCTCACCGGTGGTCCCGTATTCCCAGGAGGTCCGACCATCGACATCCATGTAGACTCGAGCTCCCCGGACCGGAACTCCCTTCTCAGTCACCAGACGGCCGGTCCCCACCGCTTTTCTGAGCCCGTTTGCGTCGACGAGTCGGGCAGTGAGGGACACGGTCGAGTTATCCGTTTCGACCGTGAAATTTTCAACCGTCGAGATAGTGGAGTCGACCAGGGCGTACGCATTGTGAGTGCGGGGTTCCACCCGTTCGATCCTGTACGGGAACGAGAACCGTCCGTCGGCTCCGGTCGCGACAGTGCCGAGCTGCTGTCCGTCGACGAAGACCGTGACGTTTGTCCCCTCCGGAGCCGGAACGGTCCCGGCCATCGAGATCGTATCACCATAGACACCACGGTCGGGGAGGATCGTCAGGTTGATGAGAGACACGGGCGCTCCCGCACCCGGGCTCGGTTCAGAGCGCTGGATCTCACGGATCAGCTCCTGGATAGAAGAGGAGCGGGTGTCCTGGACAGCATCGATCTCAGTCATAATCGCTTCAAAATCGACCACCGATCTCTCGAAAGCGGACGTGGCAAGACCGAAATTCTGAGACAGTTCGACGATCTGATCGGCTCTGGCGGAGTAGCCTCTGAAGTTCGTCCACATCCTGCTGCGCAGGTCCTCCCCCCGGAGTTCCACGGATTTCAGACCGGAGATGTTCTTCTGCTCACGGAATCTGACCTCGGCATCATGCAACTCGTCATACTCCCGCGTCTGATTCAGAAGCTCCTGAAGCGACCTTGCGTTGGCCTGGTTGTCGTTCTGGAACGTAGCTACATCGGTATCGGTGATATCCAGCTGAACGACAAGGTCCTGGAGATTCTGCCCGGACCAGAGAAACTGTTGAACGCCGTTCTCGGCTGCTGCGAACTCCCCATCCTCGATCGCCTGCACGAGCGGCCCGGTCAGATTGAGACATGTCGCCCACATCTCCAGAACGAGGTTCGCATCGTCACGCGTCAGATCCCCGGTTACCACGAGATCCTGGTGAAACTCGGTGGCCGATGCATTCTTTGCGGTGTAGAGGAGCGGATCCGCCGCACAGGAGCCCGGAAACACGAGCAAGACCGCCACAAGGCCGAGTATGATGAGCAATCTCCGCCCTGGCGGCGACCCGGGGATTGACCTCGATACAGGCATCATAGGGCGAGGACCTCCACGATTCGATTGGCGACGATGTAGCCGAAGATCAGGATTCCCATAGCGGCGACATACTTCATCCGGCGCATGTACCTTGGTTGGACCGAGGATGTATCGACCAGGACGACGAGGACGAGGAGTCCAATCAGAGTCAGTGCGAAGAAGACCTCGAGGTCCAGCGTCTGACCAATGAGCATGAAGGCTATGATCACCATCGACCAGGTAAGAAGTACCATAGATGAGAGACGCAGCTTTCTACTCATGCTCACGCCATACTCCACCTTTCATGTTCTTATGAGTTTCTATGGCAGAGATGGTCTTCGCTTTCTCAGGTTTTTCTTTCTCTCCGACTTTTCCTCGAAGATGCCCGATCCGAGCCCGTGCATTCCCCGATCAGCCGTCTCCCGCCACGACCTCCACCGGGTCGTGTCGAACAGGTCCTCCGGCCATTGATGATGTGAAAGACATGGTCCGAGCTGCCGGGGGAGAGAGCCGATCGCCATCGGATACACTCACCGTCCAGGGGCGAACAGAAGGGCTCGGCACAGCAATCGCGTGAGATAGGCAGCGCAGGCTTGCATCGACCGGGCAGTCGATCTCCCTGCGCCGCCCCCTTCGGCAGCGGTCCCGCCCCATTCGCGCCAGCTGTGCGCGGCAGCGGGGAGACGAGGTCGATCCGTTCGGCCTCCGCCTGCTCGAAGGAATCCGCACGCAACACCCTCAGAACGCATACCTGACCGATCGAGCGACGCACCAGCGGCATTTACAATTTCAATCTTTTTTGGGAATGGACCATAATTTTCCGACTAAATCCAAATATGTTCGTTTCAAGAGCATATTCACTATAGATAGATATAAATAAGGATGTGGCACACGATCATGTGTATTGCCTTGCATAAGCGCAAGGCAACGCGACCGCCAATCGGAGGTGGAAAAGAATGGATAAACATCGAGCAATAATGACAGCCCTGTGTGCGCTACTGCTGATAGGACTGACCGGAGTAGCTTCCGCAGCAATCGCAGCACAGACCCCGTATAACGGACCGCACACGGTGCCGGGCCGTGTCCAGGCCGAAGACTATGATAACGGTGGTGCCGGCATCGCATACAGCGACACCACAACCACCAACACCGGTCGCGCAGGCCGCCTGTACGAGCAGGTGGACGTCGCAACCGTCAACGGAATAACAAGCATCTCCTCCATCGTCAACAATGAGTGGACCGAGTACACGGTCCAGGTCCCCGCAAGCGGCACCTACACAACGAACTTCCGTGTCGCCTCGCCCGAGGCGGGCCGCCTGATCACGCTGAGTGTCGACGGCACGCAGCAGTTCTGGATCAGAGTGGCGAACACAGGCAGCTATACGTATTACAAAACGATCTCTGCGCCGCTCTCCACCAAGCTCACTGCCGGGACACACGTAATCCGGCTCACATACCAGGGCACCGGCCAGAACCTCGACTGGTTCGAGATCGTCGGACCCTCCACCACCTCCGGGGCAACCCCCGTACCGACCACCGTCACCACGACGGCTCCGACAATCATCCCCACGACGGTGCCGACCACCATCCGCACCACAGTCCCCACTGCGGTCCCGACCACCATCCGCACCACGGTCCCGACCACCGTGCCCCCGACAGTCGTGACGACCATCCCCACTGCGGTCCCGACCGCCGTCCCCACCACGCTCAGCCCTGCGCCGAGCACGGCCGAACTCCAGGCCAGGATGGACGCGGCCTACGCCTCGGGCAACGCGAGGCTCGCATCGATGCAGGCGGCAGCCCGCGCCTGGACGGTTCCGACCCGGTCCGACCTGATCGCCGTCGCCACGAACGCCCGCACGTCGGGCCTGAAGAGTGACGGCAGCACGGACAACACCGCCGCGTTCCGCACCCTGCTCAACAACCTCCCGGCCGGAGCGACCCTCTACTTCCCCGCCGGCACCTACCGGATCAACGGGCCGATCAGCATCACCAAGCCCATCACGATCGTCGGCGAGCCGGGGACCATCTTCAACTGCCAGGGAGCGACCGGCCACGTCTTCACCATCAACCAGGCGGGGTCCGCCTCGTCGAAGATGGGCGGCGTCACCTTCACCGGCCTCGTCATCGAAGGCCCCGGGATCGAGACCAACCCCGCGATGATCAACGCGTACTACCTCTCGAACTTCAAGGTCACCTCGGTGAAGTTCCACAACGTCGGCTATGCGGCCATCCGCCTCAACTCCTGCACCGACGCGACCATCCAGAGCTGCGTCTTCGACAACGTCTTCAAGACGGGCTACGGATACGGGGTCGCCATCGTGGACGCCAACGACCGGATCACCGTGCGCGACAGTTTCTTCGTCACCAAGGGGCGCCACAGCGTGACCATGGGCTACAGCAGCTCCGCCGTCCCCGCGTCCAACTACCCCCGAAGCGTGACCATTGAGAACAACTACTTCGAGAACACCCTCGAAGAGGCCATCAACGCCCACAACCCGAACATCGGGCCCGACATCATCCGGAACAACGTCATGTATGCCTGCGGGAAGGGCGTCCAGCTCGGCAACGGCATCGCCGACGTCAGCGGCAACGCGATCATCAACTGCAAGGCCGGGATCTACCTCTGGAATTCCGAGGTCGCCGAATCAGAGATAGGGGCGAAGGTCGACAGGGTCGTCGACAACACGATGATCAATACCCTGTACGAAGCAGTCATCATGGCGAACACCGACGTTCAGATCCAGGATAACGTGGCGAAAGGATCGAGCGGAGGAGCAGGAATCGTGTTCACCGATTGTGCCCCGAGGTCCAGCACCGTCAAGGGGAACGTCATGGAGAGTTACACCCGCGGCCTGCAGCTCAGCACGACCATGCCCGGAATTGCATCGACGAACAACTACCTGAAGGCGAGCGGCACCTTCAGGGCGTTCTAACCCTTTTTCACCGCGGGCATTCTCCGAAGCCCCCCGATCATCTCGTACGACCCCATGGGTCCCAGGCCCGATACGCCCCCTGATGGCGCCACGATGTCATGGGCGACGGCGCCCGAACGCCGCAGCTGCTGCAGGACACATAATCGGATCCGCGATGCGGACCACCAGGCCGGCAGGGGTGCCTCAAGCGCCGCCCCGTCGGAGGCCGTCCGAGCTGCACGCGACGGGAGATCGATACGACCATCGCCCCGTTCAGCCGAAGGTCGTCATGCCCAGAACCGGCCCGGGCCGGGGCAACGTTGAGAGCCGCCCGCGATCCGAAAGAGTGACGAGGGCATTGAGAACGGCAGAACGGGCATCGAGGGCCGGGACGCAGGACGTAACACGCCGGCACCGGTCGCCTCAAGGCGGAGCGTACCGCCTCGAACCGAACAAGAGGCCGTACGATAGCCGGGGGGCGTCCAGGAAAAGGGGGACGGACGAAACCTCCTCCGGTATCAGGCCTCCCGGCCCGAGCTCACGTCAATACCACCCGCTGTCCTCCTTCTCCTGCTGCATGTCGAAGAGCATGGCGAAGAGGAGGCACTGCGTGCCGAGGGCAAAGAGGATGAACGAGCTGATCGCAGGCACAAAGATCGGCTGGTCCTGGATGAATCGGAAATACAGGGCGTACAGGCCCCCCACAAAGCCCAGTACGGTGAGCCCCACCCCGAGGAAGAAGAAGAAGACAAGCGGATGAAAACTGAGGACGACATATTTCATCTCGAGCCGTCGGAGGAAGTCCTTGATGAGCAGCTTCGACACCCTCAGGATGTAGGTGTGGTACCGGATCTTGCTCTTTTCGAGACCGTATCGGGCCGGATGAGGGACATTCATGATGCGGAATCCGAGGATGTTCAGGGAGACGAGGAGATCGTTGCAGTATCCGTATCGCGGATAGACGTTGTCCAGGTCAACCCTCTCGAGTGCCCGCCCTGAGATGGCCGTGTACCCGTTCTGGGGGTCGACCATCTGCCAGTACCCGGATGCGATCTTGGTGAGCAGAGTCAGGATGACGTTTCCGCTGAACCGCCAGGGACTCATACTCTTTCGAAAGAGCGGATTGATCAGCCGATTTCCCATCGTATAATCGCACCTGCCGTTGATGATCGGGTCGAGCAGATGATGCAGAAACGCCGGGTCCATCTGGTTGTCGCCGGCCATGACTGCAACGATCTGCATGCCGTCCTCCAGCGCCCGCCGATAGCCCGAGACGATCGCGGCCCCCACCCCCATATTCGTCTCATGATGGATCGGGACGACCGACTTGTCCTGTGAGGCGTAGTAGTCCACGATCTCCCGGGTACGGTCGGTGGAGCAATCGTTCACGACGTATATGTTCGCGACGAAGTCGGGAATTCCCGAGAGGGTCTCTCCGATCAGCAGCTCCTCGTTGAAGGCCGGAACCACGACCCCGATCCGGGTCTCGCGGTAGAGCGGAACATTCTCGTTTCCCCGCCGGGGGAGTTCGTTCTTCAGAACGATCGGGATCTCCTTGAGAATGAGGCCTTTGTTGGAGAAGAGGGTGACCATCGTGGACTCGAAGCTGTCGGAGTCCGGCAGTAGATCGAGCAGGCTTATCGCCCTGATGCTGAGCGCCCGGAAACGGGAGGAGGGATCGGTGCTCCGGAACGGGCCGTCCGGGTTCGGGGAGGGCACGGGGTCGGCCGGCGCGTCGAGGTCGTACGGAGAGATTGTTTTTCTTCCGAAGAACTGACGGGAGCCGATGACGAGGTCCGCTTTTCCGGACAGCACGGGCGAAGCCACACGAAACAGCTCACGAACGAACGCCTCCCCCTGACTGTCCATCAGAATGACCGCACTGCACCCATTCTCGAGAGCTCGCCGGCAACCGACGAGGATCGCGTAGACCCGACCGCTCCCGCCGTACGAGTCGACCGAGACGACCTCTGCTCCCGCGTACTGGGCGACTTCCATGGTCCGGTCCTCCGAAGAGTCGTCAACAACGATGACGTGGTTGACCATCTGACAGAGCAGCAGGACCAGACTCCCAATGGTGCTCTCATCGTTCTTTGTCGGAATAACAACAGCCAGATCTGATTCAGGGTTCATGCTCGCCCTCCATTCCTATCGAGACAGACATACGGATCTCAGCGATCGCGACACTCGAGGAGAGGACGCTGGACCGGATACCTCGTACAGACACATCTTTCATCCCCCCACGCTGGCAGGACAGGCCCGACGTTCCAGGGACACGCACGATTCCCCGGAGGCAGAAGACCAGGATACTCCCTTCCATGATGTGTTGTGGCGCATATACCGGATCCTCCGAAGGCGTTTTCCCCAATCGTCTTACCGTAATGAGTGGAACGATAAATATAAGCATTTGTTTTTCGCCGGGGGAGCCTCGCAAGTGCATGCGGGTATCATCCCCGGAGATACCCGAGATCCCTTCGTAACGGGATATCCGCCCATAGAGAAACAGATACCGCCGGCCAATCGTCAACCCCGTCGGAGGGCATCGGTGTTCGGCACCGACCCCCATCGTCCGGGAGGCCCCGGCCCGGATCCGAACAACAGGATCCACGAGAAAAATATGCCGACAGGAAATTAATTAATGTTATATACTATTACCGCCATCGTCGCACCATGGATCTGGGAGTATTCGGCACTGGCGTGATGGGCCAGAACCATGTCAGGCTGTATTCGGGAATGAAGAACGTCGACTCGGTTCGGGTCTACGACATCAACAAAGATGCTGCCCAGAGGGTCGCCGATCAGAACGACGCAATCGCCTCCGATTCTCCCGAAGACCTGCTGCGCAGGGTAGATGCGGTCAGCATCTGCGTCCCGACCCCGCACCACCTCGATATCGCGAAGATGGCGATCGCACACGAGGTCCATATGCTGATCGAGAAACCGATCTGTCAGACCGTAAAACAGGCCCGAGAGCTGAACGAGTGCACATCTCCCGAGCTCATCGTTGGAGTCGGGCATATCGAGCGGTTCAATCCGATCGTGTCCGAGATCAAGAAGATCATCCGCAAACCCCTGTTCATCGATGCCCGTCGACACAATCCGACGTCGTCACGGATAACCGGCACCTCGGTCGTTGAGGACCTGATGATCCACGACGTGGATGTGATGGCGCACCTGTTCGATCGATCGGACTGCGAGGTGATCAGTCGAGGGACACCGGATGTCTGCTCGGCGTTGCTCACCTTCGGGGACGTGCCTGTCTCGCTCTCGGCCAGTCGGAAATCTTCGAAGAAGATCCGTTCGATATACATCGAGGAGGAGGACCTGACGATCGAGGGAGATTTCATGAGCCAGGAGGTGACGGTGTACCGTCGACCGGAGACGTACGAGTCGAACAACGAGCGGTACGTACAGGAGAACGTGATCGAGAAGGTGCTCGTCAACCGGGTCGAGCCCCTCAATCGAGAACTCCAGGTCTTTGTCGACTGCGTGCGCGAGGGTAGGCCGTTCCCGATCAGTCAGAAAGAAGCGACCATGAACCTCGAGATATGCGAAAGGATCGCTCGTTGCTTCTCTGCAGTCCAGTCGACCGGGCGCGCACCCCAGAAGCGGCAGCAGGAGGCGGACCCGGCCTCCCATTCACGCCGGCGGGTACAGAACGGGTACGGAGGTCTGCCCCGGCCCTCGCAGGGGGTCGTCCACCGGCCCATGGGGTACCACGGATCCGGAGGAGCGGATGTCCAGGGGCCCGCCACCGCCTCGGCGAGGGACCCGCCGACGACCTTCCACCAGAACTTCGAGAGCTGACGGCTCCGGCATCCTCGACCCGCAGAGAGTTGCAGGCGGAGATCGCACTTTTTTCTCAGCCTCGAGACCCCTTCGAACGCTCGTCATGCCCCACTCCCGGCGCGCCGGGAGCCCACAACGGGCCGCCCTGAGGAGGATCAGAGGGGTTCGCACACCGGATGAGGGGCCGGAGGACAACCGGTGCTTCGCTCCCCCGGGAGTCGACACGCATCACCAAGGGGGCCTCACGGCCGAAGCCGTGAACCTGAATGCAAAACAGAAGGGGTAATGGGCTACATGATCCAATAGTGATCAGGAGGGGCATTCCATGAGTGAGGAGACCATGCAGGCGTTCGGTCGCGCCTGTGCCGAACAGAACACCGTCGAAGAGATCCTGGACGGACTTGAAGCAGGTCCTGAAGGAGAGTTTTTCTATTACCTGAACGAGGCGAGCCTCGCCGATTGTATCGACTGGGACCTGTCCCCGCTCGAGTGGGTGCGAGGACTGAACCTTGCACTCCTCTACAGGCTCGCCGAGCCCGCATCGAGCTGGGAGGAGGCCGAAGCGACGGCGCGCATCCTGAAGGAGTGGGGAGTCGCGGTCGAGACACGCGAGGACAAGAACGGGTTCTTCAACTTCACCGTGATCCGGGGACGCCGGGTTCTCGAGAAGATGACGCACGCAGTCCCTCGCGTCCGCACGTCCGATCCGGTCGAGCCGAGATAGCCCGCCCTCACCGTTCTCGCGCATGGAGTCGTGCGACAGGCACCTCCGATGCATACCCTCTCGTCGGTGGAGACCCGGAAGGGCGAGCGCCCCTGCATCGGCCGCCGACAGAAAGGACCCGGGCTCAATCGGGAGAGAGCGAACGCCGGGCGGCGTAGAGGTACTCCTGCGCGTACCCGGCGAACGGGCCGAAATGCGATATGCCCATCCGGCGGACACGTTCGTACTCCGCCGGGGTCAAGGCCTTCTGCTCGGATCCGTCGAAGTAGTGCCGGCTCATGATCCGGCGGATCCAGAGATCGACGGGAAAAGCCTCGAGATGCCCGAGCCCGAAGAGAGCGATGCAATCGGCCGCCTTCGGCCCGATCCCGGGCAGTGCCGTCAACGCCACCCTCGCCTCCTCGTACGAGAGGGCCCGGAGACGGTCTTCCCATGACGGGTCTTCCCGGAGCGCTGCCACCACCCGTTCGGCGAACCCCGATCGGTAGCCGAGCCTGCAGGCACGAAAGTCCTCATCCGTCGCCGCAGCGAGGGCGGCGGGCGACGGGAAGGCGTACGCAACCGGGTCGCCGCACGCCACCCGCTCTCCGAACCTGGCCGAGAGCTCGGCCACCCTGTGCCGGACGGCCGGGATGTTGGTATTCGTCGCACAGAGGTAGGAGATCAGGCACTCGAAGAGCGGCTGGCGGAGGATGCGGAGTCCGTAGGAGACCTCGATCGCCGCGTGGACCACCGCATCGCGGTCGATCGACGAGAGGATCGCCTCGAGGTCATGGTCGAGCGCGAGGTATTGCCGCACGAACTCCCGGTCGGCTCCGCGGCACTCGAGCCTGTGCCCCTCCAGACGGAGACGGATGGCCCGGCCCCCGACCACACCCTCCCACCACCCGGACAGTTTCTGCCAGCGGAAGGCCTGCCCGCAGCCAAGGGTCGCATCGAGATCGAGGGGTTCATCCCTCTCGAGCAGGATCCTCTCAGTCATCGCGCCCCTTCCGCACGAGAAGGAGCACGAGGAGTCGCTCCCCCTCCGTCGTGGACTCCCCGGAGACCGAGACGGCGAAGCCTTCACCGTCGGCGAGCGCACGGACCTCGTCCACCCCGGTCAGGGACGAGACGAGGAGAAGGGCCCGACCGTCCGGGGCCAGGACGCCATCGAGCTCCTCGAGAAACCGGACGATGGTGTCGCGACCGTTCGGTCCGCCGTCGAGCGCATACTCGAGCCAGTCGTCCAGACGCTCCGCCGGCGCAGTCGGGAGGTACGGGGGATTGAAGAGGACGAGGTCGAAGAGGCCGCGAACCCCGGCAACGAGGTCGGTCCGTATCACCTCGAGCCCCCTCGAGCGGGCCGTGGTCGCGGCATGAGGGTTGATATCGATCGCGACAACCCCGGCGACCCTTCCCAGGAGCGAGGCAGCGATATGACCCGAGCCGGTCCCGACCTCGAGCACACGGTCGCCGGGCCGGACCTCGGCGAGAGCCGTCTCGAGGAGGAGGAGCGTATCCTCCTCGACCGGGTAGACCTGGGGGTGGAGTGGAGGAGAGGTCAAGGGCGGACCGCCACGACCTGGAGTCGGACCATCGGTACCCGGACCGTGCCGGCGACATCCGCCGGATGGCCGGCGAGGTAGCCGTCGACGATGGCGTCGACGAACTCTTCGCGCTCCTCCGACGGGACGGCCTCCGTGTAGAGGAGCCATGTGGTGCGGACCCATCCGGCGAGGCCGTCCCACCCCTGCTGGACCATGGTCTTCGGGCGGAGGGAGACCTCGACCGGCTCGAGACCCGCCTCCTCCAGGAGCTCCCGGTATGTCCTGTCGTCCGCGAAGGCGTAGCGCGGACCTCGCCGGGGGAAGAACCGGCCCCACCGGTCGGAGGCGAGGAGGTCGTCGAGGAGATCCAGCATCGGCGCCGCGTTGCCAGCCCCGCCCATCTGCAGGACGGCCCGTCCACCGGTGCGGAGGGCCCGGGCGATCCCGCCCAGGACCAGGTCCTGCCGGGGAGCCCAGTGGAGCGCCGCGTTCGAGAAGATCCGATCGAATCCGTCCCTGAACGGGATCGCCTGCATATCCCCGAGAACGAACTCGAGGTTGGGACGGTTGCATCCGTACTCCTCCCGGGCGTGGGTCACCATCGCAGGCGAGGCATCGAGGCCCACGACCTGCCCGTCCGGGACCCGGTCCGCGATCGCAGCCGTCACCTGCCCGTCGCCCGACCCGAGATCGAGGAGGGTTTCATCGCCGGCGAGCTCGAGCAGGGGGAGCAGTTCCTCCGCCCAGGCCGCCTGAGCCCGGGCGTTCCGGCTGTAGTCGCAGGGGTCCCAGCAGGGCATGATAGAGGGTCCGCGCCGTTCCAAGTTAATCCTCCTGTTTCCGGACAGCGGGGTATATCAGTATCTTCGCGCACAGTGGTGACCATGCTCGTATTTCGCTGTCGCGACGTCGGCAACAACGACTGCGTCTTCGAAGCGCGCGAGGCGACCGAGGAGGAGCTCGTGGCCAAGATACGAACCCATTATCGGGAGCAGTTCGGGACCGACCTCATCCCTGTCACTCTCCTCGATCGGATCCTGCGTGCAGTCCGGATCGAGCCCGGCCCTACGGAGGCGCTGCCACCAGGTTGGTGATCGTGGCATAGTCCTCGAGATAGAGGGCCTCAGGCCGGCTCGTGAGCACCTCGTCGGGAAGGGCCTCGAGGAGTCGCTGCACGGTCTCTCCGCCGAGGATGCCGGACGCGCCCTTCAGGCCGTTCCGAACGGTCTTGCGCCGGTGCATGAAGAGCGCCCCGACCACCCGGGCGTAGACCTCCCGGTCCGCGATCGGAAAGAGCGGATCGCGCGGCGTGATCCGGACCACCATCGAGTCGACCGCGGGCGGGGGCGTGAACGCGGCGGGCGGGAGAACGAAGCAGGCCTCGACCCGGGCGAAGCTCTGGACCATCACCGAGAGCCGGCCACAGTCCGGGGTCCCCACGTGGGCCCGCATCCGCTCGGCAAACTCCCGCTGGAACATCAGCACGGCCGCCTCGTACTCCGTCTCGAGGAGTCGGAAGACGACCGGGGACGAGATCGAGTACGGCAGATTCGCGACCATGAGTTCGAACGCGGGCCAGGGGCATCGGGCCGCGTCGCCGCCATGCAGGACCAGCCTGCCGCTGGCGACCTCGGCGGAGAACCGCTCGGCGAGGTGCCCGAGGAGGAGGCGGTCGAACTCGATCGCCTCGACATGGGCGCCGGCCTCGAGGAGGGCGGCCGTCAGGATGCCCTTTCCGGGCCCGATCTCGAGCACGCGCCGGCCCGCCACGGGGTAGGCGTCGACGATCGCCGCAACCGCGCCGGGATCGTTCAGAAAGTGCTGGTCGTACCTCGCGCCCATGGACGCCCCTCCTCCGATCTCCTCTCCTCCATCGCGGCATATGTTGCCGAGGATCGGATATGAAGGTGTGGTCGGTCCCGGACGGCGCATGACGAGGAAACAGGCGAACCTTTTTTTAGCCGGCCCGAACTCACAGGCTCTTCATGAAGGACGACAATCGCACCGCGGTGCTCGACGCCATCATGACGCGACGCAGCGTCAGAAACTACGCCGACCGACAGATCCCCGACGATGTCGTCAATCGGATCATCCGCGCCGGCATCCAGGCTCCCACGGCCCTGAATCTCCAGCCGTGGGCCTTCGTCGTGGTGCAGGACCGGGCCTTCCTCGACCAAGTCTCGGACTACTGCGTGCCGATCATGCTCAAGGGCATGGAGCAGAGCCGGGGCGGGATATCGGACGAGTTCCGGGCTCTGCTCGCCACCGAGGGGTACTCCATCTACTACCGCGCCCCGACCGTGATCATGGTCGTCGGCAGGACCGAGAGCCGGTTCCGAGAGATCGACTGCTCGCTCTGCGCCGAGAACATGATGCTGGCCGCGCACGCGCTCGGTGTCGGCAGCTGCTGGATCGGGTCGACCGAGGTCGCTTACGACAACTCCGAGCTGATGCGGGGGTTCGGGATCCCGAAGGGGTACAGTCCGGTCGGCACGATCGCCTTCGGCTACCCGGCCGAGGAGCCCGAGCCGCACGAGCGGAACGAGCCGCTCGTCACGTGGGTCCGATAACGGGGGTGATCAAGACTGACGGGTGCGTCGCTCGGAGGAGCTGCTTCTATCTCGGGCAGGCACGTTAATCCGGCCGGAGCGACCATGCTCTGATCGTCCGACCATGCCAGACGAGAGCGGATCGCCGAAGACCCGGAGAGATGCCCTCCAGGGCCTCTTCGTCCGGCCGTCCTTCCTCTCTCTCACGGTCGGGATCCCCTTCGGGATCTACAAACTCCTCTTCGGCATCTCCGCACTCGGGGCCGGCAGCCCCGCTCTCGGCCTGCTCGTCGTGGCATGGGCTCTCGCCGACCTCGGGATGAACGTCGCAAGGCTGGGGTTCGACCTCGCCGGCCGGCCAGCGCCCTTCGAGTACTGCACCATCGCCCAGCTCGGCCGGCTCCTCGGACGTCCTACGGTCTTCCTCGCGATCGATACCCTGCTCACCTTCGTCGTGCTCTGTCTGATGCTCTGGACGGGGTGGATCGGCCGACTCGCGCCGATCGAGACATGGCTCTGGAACGGGGCGACCACCCTGAACCTGATCAGCCTCTCGTTCGTCGCCCTCTACAATGAGATGAGAAGGCCGTGACGGACATGCTCTGAAGACACGCTTCAGCGCGCTTGAACGAGCGACGAATCGGGCACCGAGGTCGATGCGACAATTCGAAGGAGCGGGGGTGACGAGATCAATTCAAAAGAGGGATCACTTCGACGTGAAGAGATGATACTTCACGTCGGGGTCCTGGATCTCCTCGAGTATCCGATCGATGATCATCCGCTCGGGATGGGGGATCCCCTTGATCCGGCTCGAGATGTCGGCGAACGACTCGAACGGCTTCTTCTCGCGTGCCGCGAGCACCTCCCACATCAGCTTCTTGCCGATGCCGGGGAGCAGGTGGAGCATGTGGAGCTTCGGACTGATCGAGATCGCCCGGTTGAAGAACTGGACGAAGTTCGACTCCTTCTCGTGGACGAGCTGGTCGACCACGTACGGGAGTTCGAGCTTCGCGACCTGAGTGAGGTCCTGGTAGAAGATGCGGCGCTTCACACGCTCGATCTTCTCGCGTTCGCCGTCGCCGATGTAGACCCGCTCGTGGATCTTGATCTCGGTCTTCTTCGGGACGAGTTCGAGCAGCTTGAACTGCTCCGTCCCGACCGCCTGGACGACCGGCTCGCGCCGGAAACCGGATCGCAGATCGTCGTGGTTCCCTTTGAGGAGAACGTCGAGCACAACTGCGTTCAGCTCCTTCTTGTCGGTCTTCATTGGGCCACGCTCAGAAGTGGGTGAGCACGATCTCGATGATCTGATCCAGTTCCTCGCCCGTGAGCGTGAACCGCTCCTTCGCGTAGATGGCGCGAAGTTCGTCTCTCGAGCGCGGCATCAGGTTCGCGATGCGGTACGCGATCTCCGGACGCATCTTCTCCAGGCCCGTGAGGGCCTCGACGAGCGCCCGTGACTTCTCGGGCGTCGTCTTGGCAAGCAGGTTTGCATGCTCGATCGAACGCCGGAGCTCGTACGACATCTCCTTCTCGAGGCCGAGCCGATCGGCCTCGACACGGAGCAGGATCTCCCTGACCTCAGGGAGGGTAACCTTCTCCTCGGACTGCACCGCCTTGACCTTCATGGAAAACCTGCCGTAGGCTTGTATTCTCCCGCGCGGAAGTTAGATGTTGTGTTTCTTATCGCACTCAGAGGCGCTGGGCCTTGAGGTGCTGGGGGCGCGCGATCACGATCTTGTCGGCATTGCCGTCCTTGATCGCGAGCATCCATGCCCGGCCGCGCTGCCCGATCACCTTGCCGGTCTTCCCGTGGAAGCGCCGGTGGGGCATTCCCTTCTGGACCGAGGGCTCACAGACAATGTGGACCGCCTGCCCGACCTCAAACCGCTGGATCAGGGCCGTAACGGGCTGAATGCCGCGCTTCCGGAGATCCTTCTTGAACTTATACCGCGTCTTCTTCCGCGGACCGTTGTGATGTGCCATCGTTCTCTTCCTCCGTCGGGTCTTGGACCAGGACGACATCGAGGCGGGTGACCCGCGCCGGCTGACCGATCTCTTCGGCGAAACTCGGGCGGGTTCGCCCGCCATCGCCGGAGATCAGCTCCTTGATGTAGAGACCGGCCTCACCGAGGACCTCGACCAGAACACCAGCCCCCTCCCGTCCAAGATACTGAATATCCAGGACAGTCCGATCGCGAACCTTGTCCGCCCGCCGGTGAGCGACCCGCGCTGGGGTGCGCTGATGGACCGTGACGCCCCTGAGGGCCGAAAGGGCGGATTCGATTGCGTCGTCGGAGAGTGCGCCGTCTACCTCGACTAGAATCCTGTATTTTTTATGCGATCGGCTCGACTTAAGGGTTTCCACCTCGGACCGCACGGCCGGCCGAACCAGGTCGACCTCGACCCGGCCCGCGGCAGTCGTGTTGACAGCGGCCTCGAGCGCGGGAATGTCGAGGGTGCGCCGCCGGGGGCTCACGACCTCGAGGATGAAGGGGCGACCGGTGCCGATCATCCGGGCGTCGATATCCTCGCGGCCCGAGCCGTGGAGCACGGCCCCGTCGGCCTCGAGGGCGGCCATGATCGGCCGGCCGATCAGCTCCTCGACCGAGTCGGGGTACTGTTTGCCCGTGAAGTCGCAGCGTTCGCACCCGGCGCCGTGACAGGCACGGCAGTCCCAGTGGGTCTGCGGGATCCCCCGCTCGAGCTTGCGGTACCGGCCGTAGATGAAGAGGGGCGTGCGCTGGACCTCGACCATCCCGCCAGAGATGTCGAGCAGCACGACCACGTCGGGATGTTTGAAGTCGACGACGCGCCCGGTCCTCGCCGAGACCCGCTTTCCGATCTCGCGGTTCATCTCGGACTTCATGGGCTCGGCATGCGTCAGCGAGAGGTCCGACCAGACCATCTCCTCGCACTCGGCGAGGAGGGGCGGGACCCGTGTACCGACCAGGAAGGTCGCGTACTCGAGCCCCTCGAACGCGGCAACGACCCGGTCGGCCCAGATGTCGAGTTCGCCGAGAAGGCCGCTGCAGACGCAGCAGTCGCCGGCTGGCGGCGTATACGGTTCGTGCCGTTCGATCGCCCGGGCAATCCGGAGCGAACGGCCGCGCTCCACGTTCGAGAGGCCGTGCGAGCGCTTGCCGAAGAACCGTCCGAGGCAGGCATCGCAGCAGTCGCCGTACGCGAGGATCGCGTCAACTTCCTCTGAGACAGTCATGGTATTCTCCGGTCGAGCTCGTTGAGGAGCACGGTGATGGTGTGGTCGGCGTGGAGCGAGCGCGGACCGACCGAGTACCGCGGCAGACCCTGCACGAGCGCCTGCTCGTCCTCGTCGAGGTTCATGTGGTCCGAGAGGAGATACGCCTCCGGCAGCTCCCCGGCACTGCGGACGTCCTCGCCCCCCTCGTCGAGGAGCGCGAACGAGTATTCCCCGAGCAGGCGGGCGAGGCCGCCCTCGCGGACCGAGACGCCCTTGGTCGACTCCCGGAACTCGGGCCCAGCCACGAGGTCGAGGGCCTTCTTGATCAGGGAGCCGGCAGAGCGTTCGTCGGGACTCAGGTAGCGGACCCGGTCCCCCTCGAAGCGGACCGTCTTCTCGGGCCCCGGCTCCCCGCGGAGGACGAGATAGCAGACCACGTCCCGCCGGAGGTCGTGCGAGAGAAAGAACGAGGTGTTGACCGCACGGCAGAGCACGTCCATCCGGCCGGCCCCGCCGGGCATGTCGTTGAGCGACCAGGACCCGTCGGTCCTTGCCCGGTGGCCGATCACGGCAAAGACAGGCATCTTACTGCTTTCCCGAGAACCGCTTCATGATCCGCTGCATGTCGAACCGACCCCCGCCCGCTCCTCGGAAGCCCTTGAGGGCCTTCTGCATGGTCTTGTGATAGCGAAGCAGCTCCCGGACCTCCTCGACCTGCGCCCCCGAGCCGACCGCGATCCTGTGGGTGCGCGACGAGTTGATGGTCGAGGGGTCGTCGAGCTCCTCCTTGGTCATCGAGTCCATGATGATCCGGTATCGGACCATCTTGGTCCCGGTCACCTCGTACACCCCGTCCGGGATCTCCACCGAGCCGAGGGGGAGCATGGACATGATCTGCTTGAGCGGCCCCATGCGGTTCACGGCCTCGAGCTGCTTGTACATGTCGCGGAGGGTGAACTTGCCGCGCAGGACCGCATTGACGTCGAGCTCCTCGGCGCCCGACATCGCCTCCTCGGCCCGCTCGACGAGGGACTTGAGGTCCCCCATCCCGAGCAGGCGGGAGATGAAGCCGTCGGGCTCGAACCGTTCCAGGTCGTCGCTCGTCTCGCCCGAGCCGATGAAGACGATCCCGGCCCCGGTCTCGGCCACGGCCGAGAGGGCGCCGCCGCCCTTGGCGGTCCCGTCCATCTTGGTGATGATCACGCCGTCGATCCCGATCGCCTCGTGGAAGCGCCGGGCCTGCTCCTGGGCCTGCTGGCCGAGGGCGGCGTCGATCACGAGCCAGCGGTGGCTCGCCTTCGAGAGCTCGTTCAGGTCGATGATCTCCTGGATCAGGTCGTCTTCGAGCCCGTGCCGACCCTGGGTGTCGATGATCACGACCTCGGCCGACTGGGCCTTCAGAAGGCCCTCGCGCACGATCCGCCGGGCGTCTTTCTCGCTCGGATCGCCGATGCAGGGGACGTTGATCCGCTGGCAGAGGCTCGCCAGCTGCTCGAACGCTCCCGGTCGGAAGGTGTCGGCCCCGATAACGGCAACCCGGAGCCCCTTACGCTGGAAGAACCGGGCGAGCTTCGCGGTCGTCGTGGTCTTGCCCGAGCCCTGCAGCCCGGCCATCAGGATCGTCTGCTTCCCGAGGGTCACCTCGGTCGGCGGGCCCATCAGGCCGACGAGCTCCTGGTACACGATCCGGAGCACGTGCTCGCGCACGCTCATCCCCTTCGCCGGCTCCTCGTCGAGCGACCTGGCCTTGATCGCCTGCGAGAGGCGCATCACGAGTTTGACGTTGACGTCGGCCTGGATCAGGGCCCGCTGAAGGTCCTTGACCAGGTCCTCGACCGCGACGCGGTCCACGACCGTCTTGCCGGCGAGTTTCTTGAGGGCGTCTTTGAGCGAGGTTCCGAGTCGATCGAGCACCATTCCTATACCTCCGCCGTGCCGAGCAGGTCCGCGACCATCCCCGCCGGGGTGAAGAGCGCGAGGTCGTCGTACCCCTGACCGGTCCCGAGAAAGACGAGCGGTTTTCCGATCGTGTGCGCGATCGAGATGGCGGCCCCGCCCTTGGGGTCCATGTCGGCCTTGGTCAGCACGATCCCGTCCGCACCGACAGTCTTGTCGAACTCCTCCGCCCGGATCACCGCGTCGTTGCCTGCGACCGCCTCGTCGACGTAGAAGACGAGGTCGGGCTTCATGACGCGCCGGATCTTGCCGAGCTGGTTCATCAGGTTCTGCTTGTTGTGGAAGCGTCCCGCCGTGTCGGCGAGCACCACGTCGATCCCATGGGCCCGCGCATACTCGACCGCGTCGAAGATCACGGCCGAGGGGTCGCCGCCCTGCTTGTGCTGGATCACCCGGATCCCGAGCCGCTCTGCGTGGATGTCGATCTGCTCGATCGCCCCTGCGCGGAAGGTGTCCCCGGCCGCGATCACGACCGAGAGACCCTCCCGCTTCAGGTAGGCACCCACCTTCGCGACGGTCGTCGTCTTGCCGGTCCCGTTCACACCGGTGAAGAGGATCCGGACGGGACGCTCGTGGCTCCGGATGTATCCGAGCAGGTCGAAGCCTTCGCCGAGCACGTCGAGGAGAGCGTCGCGAAGGGTCTCGATTACGATCTCGTCGGGGGTCTCGCGGAACTTCCGGTGCCGGCCCACGAGGTCGCGCCGGACGTGGTCGATGATCTCCTCGGTCACGGGGAGCGCGACATCGCTCTCGAGGAGCACGATCTCGAGCTCGTCCAGGACCTCGCGCACGTCGCTCTCCGAAAGGATCAGCTCGCGCTCGGTCACGAGAACCTTCAGCTTCGTCAGGAGGCCGGCCTTCCTCTCCTCCGAGTCCGGTTCGACAGGAGCGGGCGAAGACGGTTCCGCCGCGGCCGGCCCTTCAGCCTTCGTGCGGCTGAAGATCGCCGACCAGGGGCGCTTTGCCGGCCCCGGTTGCTCCGGTGCCGGCTCCGGAGGCTCGAAGCTGCCGGATGTGGCGGGCGGCGGCGAGGGCGGTTCGGCCACAGCAGGAAGAGTTGAGGGGGGGGCGGGCTCGGGAAGAGTCTCCGTTTCCGGAGTCTCGACCGTCGCGGGCGATACGGTCGCGGAGTCCTCGACGGAGACCTCAGTCTCCTCTGCGTTAGCGCTGATCACGCCGCCGAGCCGGGACCGTACGCCGGCGAGTTTGCCTTTCAGCCCCTCGAACATGGGTTACCCGGTCCGCGCCGCAGGCGCCTGGCCCTGCTGCTGCTGGACCATGCGGTAGATCTGGTCGAGGCGCTGAGCGACCTCGTTCGCCTGGCCCTGCACCTTGCCGAGGGTCTCGGCGATCCGCTTTGCAGACGCCTCCATCTCGGTCATCCGGTCCTTGAGGAACTCGCGGGCCTCGGCGTTCTGACGTTCGACGACCACCTCGGCCCCGAGGTTGAGCAGGACCCGGTCGACGTCGAGCACCTTCACGCGGAGAGACGCTCCGCCGCCGACCGGCAGCAGGATCGTGCCGTCGGGCGACTCGGCGAGCGCTGCCAGGGCCTCGACCGCGGCCGCCGCTTCGGCGCGGCCGTGCTCGATCATCTGGAGCTGCTGCGAGAGGACCTCGATCTGCTGGCCGTACTCATTCAGGTAGTGCTGGAGCACCTGGACTTCCCGCTCCACCTCATTCACCATTGACCAGCGTGATACCGTCGACCTTAATATACATTCTCTTCAGGCGGTGCTTCGAGCCGATCGCCGTCAGGATCCGCTCCTCTGCCTGCGCCTCGTTGGGCGCAGCGACCGTCTTTGTGTACGGTCGCCACTCATCGCCACACCGGAAGGTGCCGCTGACCTCATACTGCTGCATCATATACCCTCTACAAATCCGAATACGTCTGCGATCCGTCCGAGCTCGAACCCGCTCGTCTCGTCCCCGGCTATATAGCCGTGCGAGTTCGCGAGCAGGCCGGTCCCGACCAGGCCCGAGCCCATGTTGACCGTGCCCGTGCCGATAGGGAGATCGGTCACGCCTTCGAGGCGGCCTATCTCCTTGGGGGTCGCGCGGGGATGAACGAGTACGCCCCGGTTCGTCGCGTACCCGGCCATCCCGACGGTCTTGACGCCGCCGAGCGTGAGCCGGATCACATCGACGCCGAGGTGATTCTTGATCTCCTCGATCACTTCGGGTTCCATCTCGGAATGGACCGCGGCAAACCGGTCGTTCGCCAGGATCACGTTTCCGGCAGCGTTCATTGCGCCCTCGAGCCGGTAGACCTCCCGATAGTCCTCGAGCGCCCGCACCTCGTCGGGCAAGGCAAGACCGCTGATGACGACGGCCCGGCTGTTGCCGGCAATGAGCGAGCCGACGATGCTGCTGCCCTGAATGGTGGTCCGCACGATTTCAACATCGAGGGCCGCCTTCAGGGCCTCGCAGAACTCGTCGGGCACCTCGGGCGGGACCACCGCGATCTCCTCGAGAACCCGGCAGAAGATCCCGATATGGGGGTCTCCGCCGATAGCCGTCGTCCGATTCATGCTCACTCCTGAGCGAGTTCGGCCTGGACCTGGCCGTCGTCGAACTTCATCGCGCGAACGCGGATCCGACGCGGCGGCTTCTGCGACCCCCGCTCCCAGATCTTCTCGTTGATCGAGGCATCGAGCTTGACGTCCTCGCTCTTCATGTGCCGGACAAGGAATGCCCGGATGTCCTTGATCGCGGTGTTGGTGCGGCGCCACTTGGGCGCCCGCTTGACATCGCGCAGCGGGATCACGTAGATCTGCTCGTTCATCTTCTCGACCATGATTCTACACCTTCAGCGAGCTGCGGCGCCAGTTGCGCCGTTTCGGGTGGCTGACCACGTTCCGCTTGGTCCGGACCATCACCCAGGCCGGAACGCGCCGGTTCTGCTGCGTCGCCTTTGCGAGGCGAATCTTGAAGCCTTTTGTTGATCTCGACATCTCTCTACCTCGGGAGTTACCCCTGTCGACCCCTGACCAGGGTCTGTTCGTGCACGGGGGGGAAGAACGGGGCCGGATCGAGTCCCCGTTCGCGCAGCCCCCCCCTCAGTTCGTCTTCGTAGTCGCCGTTCGGCATCCGGCCGGTCTCGCCGCGCTCGATCGTGAAGTACCGTCCGGCGAGCCTGTCGACCTCCGCCCGGGGATACCCGAGCAGGGGGCGGACATAGGCACAGCCGCACCGGTCCATCAGGGAGCGGGCCTCGCCCGAATCGAGCATCGGCACCCGGTCGTCAAACCGGGTTCCGTCGGCAACGATCCTGTACTCGGCCGCGAGCGCCTCGAGGGCCGCCCGGTGCACGAGCCCGATCGCGCCGTTCGGATAACCGTCGGCGACGAGCCGGTCAAGGGCGGTTGCGAGGGTCCCTTCGGGAAAGGTCCTTCGCTGCCAGGGGAACCCGAGCGCCGCACCGGCCGCCTCGACTGCCCGGAGGTCGCGCCCCTCGCCAAAGGCGAAGGTATTCAGCTCGACCTCGTAATGGGGGGCAAGGAGGAGTGCCGCGAGCGCGGAGTCCTTTCCCCCGCTGAACAGCACCCCTGCCTTCATCACTTGCGGACGATATTAAAGTCCCGTTTCGCCGGGACCAGTTGCGCAAGGAGCCCCTTCAGCTGCTCGTCCGTGATCTTCTGCCGGATCCGGCCCTGTCGTGCGAGCACGATCAGTTGCTGCTCGACACCGGACGCGAAGTCCGGACGGGTCAGCCGGATCGTATTGAGCCGTTCGCGGGCCTCAGGTGTCAGGATCTCCATGAGCGCCATCTGCACCGCTGCCCGTGCCCGCTCTCTCTCCTCCTCGGCGACCTGCTGATTCACTGCCTGATTCTGCAGTTCAGCAGCCCGCCTCTGCCGGAGTTCAGCCAGCTCGTCGTCGGCCATCGGCGCCTCCGGAGTCTTACGCTTCCTGGGCCGGTGCGGCCGTCTTCAGCTGGTGCGCGATCCCGTCGAGGAACGCCATGCCGGCCGGCGAGGCCTTGCGGCCCCCCTTGTCCTTCACGACGAGCCCGGCGGTCTCGAGCTGCTGGAGCAGTTCGCGGATCACGGACCCGCTCCCCTTCTTGAAGCGGTTGGGTCTCGACCCGCGGTTCTTCCGGCCTCCATAGAAGGTCCGCATGCGCTCGACCCCGACAGGGCCGTCGATGTAGACCCGGCGGAGCACAGCGGCCCCCCGGATGAACCACCAGTCGGGGTCCTCGGGCGGCATCTCTTTGTGCACTCCTGTCTTGGCAAACTCGGCCCAGGCGGGAGGTGCGAGCTCCGGCCGGCCTTTCAGCTCCGTCGCGACGAGCGGAACGAGCTTGTCTGCCGGAACGTCATATACCGTTGTCATCTGGTCTCCTCACTGTCAACACGTCTGTACGAACAGTCTATACGAATTAGTGAGGAGGGTTCTTATGCATTTCGAGGGAAACACGTCATCGCCGCCGCTCGCGAAGCACCATGGTGTGCCCCCTGACCTCGACGAGCTCGGTCCGGGTCGCCTCGGCGAGTGCCGCCGGATCAACCTCGGTGTGGCCCAGCCACTTGACCTTGATCGCTTTTCTGTCCTTGACCTGGCGGACGATCTCCTCGATCGTTCCGTCGGTGACCCCTCGCTTGCCGATCCAGCAGGTCGGCTTCAGGTCCTGCATTCTCCGGTCTTTCTCGTTCATGCCGTCTCATTCCATAGCGCATCCGGTTGCCGCAGTCCAGGCAGGTCACCGTGACGTGCCCGTCGCGGACGCGGACCCGCGTATTTGCTCCGAACCGGAGATAGGCGTGGCAGGCATGGCAGAAGCGGCGCCGCTCGTCGTGTCCGAGCCGGAGGCGCTGCCGCATCGCGATCGCACGGGCCACGGCCACACACCGGTTGCTCCATGACGGGTCGACCGGGTAGAACCGGTCTGCCGTCTCGAAGAGGTGTCGAATCCGTTCCCCGGCGATTCGCTTCGCCTGTCGTTGCTGCTGTCCCCGCCCCTTCATGGCTGCCGGCCGTTCTCTATCATGGTCGCCGCGCGGTCATGAGCCTGTCGACGGCGGCAGGTGCCTCACGCGCCGCCCCTCCCGCACGAGCCGGCCCTCGGCGAAGAGCCGGATCGCCTCGGGGAGGATCCGGTGCTCCTCGATGAGGATTCGTGCCGCGAGGGTCGTACCGTCGTCGTCGTCGTGCACGGGCACGCATGCCTGGAGGATGATCGGTCCCGCGTCCATCTCCTCGGTCACGAAGTGGACCGTGCAACCGGCGACCCGGACCCCGTGCTCGACCGCCTGCTCCGGGGCTCGAAGGCCGGGAAAGGCCGGGAGGAGGGCCGGGTGGATGTTGATCATCCGGCCCTCGAATGCCCTGACCGTCTCGGAGGAGAGGAGGCGCATGTACCCCGCGAGGACGAAGAGGTCTGCACGCGAGGCCGCCATGGCCTCCCTGAGCGAGACCTCGTACGCCTCCCGATCGGGGTATCCGGCGCGGTCGAGGACGGTCACGGGCACACCCGCCCGTTCGGCTCGCTCGATCGCCGGGGCTGCCGGGTTATCCGTGATCAGGCGGACGAGCTCGACCGGGCAGGCACCGCGCTTCACCGCGTCGATCACGGCCTGGAAATCCGAACCCCGCCCCGAGGCGAGCACCGCGCAGCGCATCATGCCCATGTACTTGAACCGGACCGGCTTAACGGTTCTCGTCGTCCGTCCCGGGCGGGGGGAGCAGCAGCTTGATCCGGATGATCCGCGACCCGCGCATCTGCATCACGACGAGCGCAACTCCGTTCTCGGGGATGGTGACCGTCTCACCCGGATGGGGGATGTGGCCGAGCCGCTCGATCAGCAGCCCGCCGATCGTCTCGTACCCGTCGCCCGCAGGAAGCGAGAGTCCGATCCGCTCGTTCAGGTCCTCGATCCAGGCCGAGGCGTCGACGAGGAAGACGCCCTCGCCGGCCGGCTCGACCTGGGGCTCCTCCTCGTCGAACTCGTCGAGTATGTCGCCGACGAGTTCCTCGAGGATGTCCTCGATCGTGACGACCCCGACGAACCCCCCGTACTCGTCCATGACCATCGCCATCGGGACCTTCCGGACCTGGAGTTCGCGCAGAAGGTCGTCGATCTTCTTGGTCTCGGGCACGAAGTACGGGTCGTAGCAGAGGTCCGTGATCCGCACGCCGAGCGTCCGCGTAACGACCGCCGCATACACGTCCTTGATGTTCAGGACGCCGACCAGGTTGTCCACCCGCTCGTGGAAGACCGGGAGGCGGGAGAAGCCGGTCTCGTGGAAGATGGTCAGGGTCGAGTCGAGGGTCGTGGTGTCCTCGACCATGGTGACGTCCATGCGCGGAGTCATGACCTCGCGAGCGGTCGTCTCGTCGAAGGCGAGGACATTGTAGAGCATTCGCTGCTCGCCCTGTTCGATCGCGCCCTCCTCCTTGCCGACGTCGATCCACTCGCGGATCTCGTCCTCGGTCACGGAGGGTTCGCCGTTCGTCTCGGTCCCGAGGGTGCGGGAGAGGTGGTTGATCACCCGGATGACCGGCGAGACGATACGCGAGAGGAGGAGGATCGGTCCGGCAGCGCGGAGCGCCACCCGGTCAAGATAGCGGGCAGCGACGAGCATCGGGCCGATCTGGCCGACCACGAGAAGGACGAGGACCGTCCCGAGGATCGCGAGGGCCACACCCGACGGACCGAACTCGGCGAGCGCGACCTCGGTCGCGAGCGCGGCCGCCCCGACGCAGACGAGCGTATTGCCGATCAGTGTCGTGATCAGGATCCGATCGGGATCGGCCCGGAGCTCGGCCAGGGCTGCCGCACCGGAACGGTCGTCGTTGACCAGCGTCCGGACTCGGGCGCGGGAGATCGAGATCAGGGCCACCTCGGCACTGGAGAAGAAGGCCGAGAGAAGAATGCAGACGAGAAAGATTACGGCTGAGAGCGGGTCGTACTGTACCATCGGTTTCACGCCGGAGAGACCGGCCCAGGTGCGCCCGGAGTAGATCGGGCGATGCAGTACCTAATCGGGGCGTCCCTGTATAAATATAGCGGAACCGTCCGTCACCCCATGACCGACCGCACGAAGGCGCACTCCGAGGCGAGCAGGGCGACCTTCTCGTCGATCGAGTACGTCCGGTCGAACCTGAGGTCCTCGAGTTCGAGCGTGATCGGCCCCCCGTATCGGTGGTCTCGGAGGAGCTCGAGCACGAACCGTCCGTCCGGGTGACCCGAGAGGGCGAGGTGCATCTTCCCGTCGGCGGCACGGGAGAGATGGATGTTCGCCAGGCGGTCGCCGCAGAGCTCCACGAACGCCCGGACCTCCTCGATCGAGCGGCCCATCGCGTGCGAGACGTCGAGCGTGAACCAGAGCCAGTCCTCCTCGTCGAGGAGCAGCCGGACGGCCTTGGGGGAGGTGAGGAGGTTGTTGACGGTCCGTTCCATGTTCTCGATCGCGACACGGACTCGGACGCTCCGGGCTGCGTCGCGAAGGGCCCCGATCAGCCGGTCGAACCGGCGGAAGTCGTCGGGGCTCGGTGGGCGCTTGGCCGTCCGTCGGCCCGGGTGGACCGTGACCACTTCGGCTCCGCACCGGTCGGCCAGTGCGATCGCCTCGACCGCATAGGCGACCGAGGCCTCGGCCACGCGCGGGTTGATCGAACAGGGGTTCAGGTCCATGATCGGGGCGTGGACCGAGATCGGGCCGAGATCGGGGTGCGCCCGGAGACCCTCCATGAGCTGGCCCTCCGGCATCCCGCGGAGCCAGAAATGCGGGGTCTCGAGCCAGAACTCGACGGCGTCGAGGGTCGCGCGGCGGGCGGACGCGAGGATGGTCTCGAGCGGATACTCGTGAAAGAACATGGTCGAGGCCGAGCAGCGAACCATACCTATAGGTGACCGACCATCTATAGAAGATCCATGGATAGGGCCCAGCAGGTCCTCTTCCCGGAGACGTGGGAGGCAGCGGACGAGGTCGAGGAGCCGGCGCAGGCCCGGGGACGGCAGGTCCTCGGGGTCGCCGAGGTGGCCGGGATCATCGACGAGCTCCTGCTCGACGAGAGGCTGATCGAGTGCTTCGTGCGGGGTGAGATCTCGAACTGCCGGCACCACGCCTCGGGCCACTGCTACTTCTCGCTGTCGGAGGAGCGGAACGGCGAGACGGCCCAGCTCCCCTGCGTCTGCTGGCGACGGGATGCCGTGCGGCTTGGCGAGGTCCTCCGGGACGGCCAGACCGTGATCGCCTTCGGTTCGGTCTCCCATTACGCGGCCGGAGGGCGATACCAGTTCTACGTCCGCGAGGCCGACCGGGCCGGCGTGGGAGAGAAGTACCTGCAGCTCGAACGATGGCGGCAGGAGCTCGCGGCGGAGGGGTGCTTTCTCGAGGTTGCCAAGCGCCCCCTCCCCCGGTTTCCCGTGCGGGTCGGGGTCGTGACCTCGTCCACCGGCGCGGTCCTGCACGATATCCTGAACGTGCTGGGGCGCCGGTTTCCCGTAGAGCTGGTCCTCTCGCCGACCGCGGTCCAGGGCGACGGGGCCGAGCGCGAGATCGGCCGCGCCATCGCGCGGCTCGACGGCCGGGTGGACGTGATCATCGTCGCCCGCGGAGGGGGGTCGTTCGAGGACCTCTTCTGCTTCAACCACCCGATCGTGGTCCGGGCGGTCCGCGCCTGCGTCACGCCGGTCGTCTCGGCCGTCGGGCACGAGGTCGATGTGAGCCTCTGCGATCTCGCGGCCGACCTCCGGGCCCCGACTCCGTCG
>Ga0074195_1001646_pt1 | contig 29507 bp, 24 predicted proteins | sample EPASupsiteHSE623_FD_64525 | JGI IMG/M metagenome (GOLD analysis project Ga0074195, IMG submission 64525) | Bioremediated contaminated groundwater from EPA Superfund site, New Mexico - Sample HSE6-23 | ecosystem: Environmental > Aquatic > Deep subsurface > Groundwater > Contaminated ... | reverse complement strand
TAGCGTTGGCTTGCGGGTCAATATCAACCAAAAGAACCTGCTGGCCCAGATGAGCTAAGTAGGCACTTAAATTAACCGCAGTGGTCGTCTTACCGACTCCCCCTTTCTGATTAACGATGGCAATAATCTTACCCATAAAATATTGGCACTTTTATTATATCTTAAAGAAAAATCTTTGACAATTAAAACTTTATTTATTATACTAGATGACGAGCCGCGGTGGCGGAATTGGCAGACGCGCACGACTCAAAATCGTGTGGGGGCGACTCCATGCGGGTTCGATTCCCGCTCGCGGCACAAATTTAAAACAGGCTTGAAGCGCCTGTTTTATGTTTGGTTGATTACCAGCTGTTTGATTGCTTTAGCGCAATCGTTGAGTCCGATATCTTTAAGAGTCTGGGTTAAGAACGCCAAATATTCTTCAAGTGAAACTCCTAAAGAGCCGGCTGTTTTTTCAGCGCGCCCTAAATAACTTCCGGCACAGCGTAGCTTGTAAGGAAGACCGGTCTTCCCTTTTTTTGATCCAATTCTTAATGCCGTTCGGATTAATTCATCTCTTACCCACAGGTAAGCAATTTCTCCTAGGCGATCTGGATCTAATTCTCCCAAAGGAGAATGGAGTTTAACTTTAAGGTTAGCCGCCTCAAACATTTGGTATAAAAACATCCCATACTCTTTAAGGGGAACGTCTAACCGATAACTAATCCGGCGAGATTTATCAATATAATCTTGACAATATTTCTCTTCTGCCAAATCGTTGACCTCGGCTGATAATGTCTTGTCGGGGGCGTGAAGTTGTATCTCCTTAACCACCCAAGAACAAGCAATTTCCCCGATTCGATGTGAATTTAATTTCATGATTAACGAATGGGCGGTGACGGAAAACGAAGGAGCAACTAATACTTCCATGGCAAGTCTTTTTTTAAAATACTATATAAAAATTACGATATCTTCTTAATTATTCCCCCACCTAATACTTCTTGACCACTATAGAAAACCACACTCTGACCGGGCGTAACTGCTCGCTGGGGTTTATTGAATTTTACTAAATAATTAGGACTTTTTTTAGCGGCCAATGGCGTAACTTTACACTTCACGGCTGGGTGCCCATAACGGATAACCGCCTCACAAGCCAAAGATTTTTTTAATATTTTACCATTCAACCAATTAACTTGCTGGGCAACCAGGGTTGATTGATAAAGAATTTCTTCGTTCCATTTCTTCACTACATAAAGAATATTCTGACGATAATTGAATTTAGCAACATAATAGGGGCCAGTACCGCCCACTAAACCACGCCGTTGACCAATGGTATAAAGGGGTAATCCTTGATGTTCACCAATTTTTTCTTTAGTGTCTAAAAGACGGATTTCCCCGGACTTTAAAGGTAGATATTTTCTTAAGAATTTATTATGATCGCCGGATAAAAAACAAATGTCTTGACTTTCGGGTTTGGCCGCGGTTTTCAAACCAAATTTTTTCGCTAAACTCCGAACCTGGGGCTTAGTATAGGTGCCCAGAGGAAAAAGTAAATGATTCAATTCATCTGGCGTGAAAGTATAGAGAAAATAGGATTGATCTTTATTCTTGTCTCGAGCCTTGAATAGTTTAACAACTCGACCAATCTTTTGCAAATTTAAGTAGTGACCGGTCGCCACATAGTCAAAACCTAAGCTCTGGGCGTATTTTAGCAAACGACCAATCTTAATTTGTTTATTACAGATTACACAAGGATTCGGTGTTCGACCGGCAGCGTATTCTTGTAAAAAATTATCAACGACTGCTTTTTTAAAAGGCTCAGCAAAATTAAAAGTATAAAATGGGATACCAATCTTAGCCGCGACGGCTTTGGCATCTAGCAAAGATTCCAGGGAACAACAGCGATTTTTCACTGGCGCTCCGACTGATTCGTCTTTCCAAAAATGTAAAAAAACTCCCGCCACTTCATAGCCCTGGTTTTTTAATAGTTGCGCGGCGACTGAAGAATCAACTCCACCCGACATCGCTACCAAGATTTTCTTTTGTCGTAAGAGCGATGTTCTTTTATTTTTCTGGGTCATGTTGATCTTTAAATAATTGTAAATATTCTCGAGCCGCTTTATCCCAAGAGAATAACTTAACTCGTTCATAGCCAGCGGCCACTAGCTTCTCTCTAACCCCTTGATCTTGCAAAACAGTTGCTAAAGCCTCGGCTAGCTCACTAATTTTAAAAGGATTTATTAATAGAGCCGCCGAACCAACAACTTCTGGTAAACTAGAGACATTAGAACAAATGACTGGGACTCCAAAAATTAAAGCTTCAAGTGGTGGAAAACCAAAACCTTCATAAAAAGATGGGTAAACAAATACCTTGGCTTGAGAATATAAAATTTCCTTTTCTTTTTGGCTAACATAACCTAAAAATGTAATGTTATGACTATAGGGTGACTTCTTCCAGGCTCGATAAATCATTTGAGTTTTCCATCCTGCAGCTCCCGCTAAAACCAGTTGTACTCCTTTTAACTTTTCATTTTTAGCAACTAATTCATTAAATGCCGCTATTAAACTCCCTAAATTTTTACGTGGTTCAATCGTTCCTAAATAAAGAATAAAAGGGAAATTAATTTTTTTGGCTTCCAAAAATTCAGCAGCTTCGTGACTAGGCACTTCCCTTTTAATCAAATTATTCCCCGAATAAATAACTTGAATTTTTTCAGGCGGCATTTGGGTCAACTCCCCTAAGTCGTTCTTAGTGTTTTCGGAAACCGCCACTATTTTATCAGCTCGCCGCAGTATTCCTTTAACTGCCAAGATTCTGTGCCAAACATTTTGGCGATGACTAAAGAACTTGGGGTAGCGTAAAAACGATAAATCATGCACGGTAACAATTTTTTTTGGAACGGTTGCTCCCGAAGATAAACAAGTAAAATTAAAATGGGGTGACCAAAAAACATCTACTCCGCCTAGAACTTGATCAATCTTAGGCCAACCCAAAAACTTTTGTAATAAATAATTAAAAATTTTATTTGGCCAGCGAGTACTAACTAAAGTGACATGTTCCTGTTGCCAAACACTAAGACGAGAAGTTAAATTATGAAAAGAATTATAAAATAAGTAGTATTCATCCGGTTCGGCTAACTGGGCATTCAGACGCAAAATCGCTTTTAACAAATTAGCGGTGTACTCTGACACGCCGCTATAATGTTTATCCATTAAAACTCGAATGTCAATCCCAATTCTCATACCTGTCTATTAATAAATTCAGTTAACTGTTTTTTAAAATTTTCCGTCGAAAATTGCAAAGCTTGGGCTCGAATTACTGTCGAATCAAAATTAATGCCAGCATATTCTTTTATGGCAGCTACAATAGCCGCCGGAGTTTGCTCATTAAAAAATACGCCTGTCTTTCCTTCAATAATGGTCTCAAGAACACCTCCCCGACGATAGGCAATCACCGGTCGACCGCTGGCCATAGATTCCACCACAGTAATACCAAAATCCTCTTCTTGAGGATTAATAAAAGCTTGGGCATTACTATATAAACCAATCTTCTCAGTCTCACTAACCCGTCCCAAAAACTCAATATTAGTCGCACCCGCGGCTAGTTTTCTCAGTCTCTTGAGATCCACTCCATCACCAAAAATTTTCAATTTATAGGCACTACCTAATTGCTTAAAAGCTTCAACCACAATATCAACACGTTTATAAGGAGCTAAACGACAACCGATTAAAAAATATCTATCAACCTCGGCTTGTTTGCTTAAATCCGTAATTACAAATTGATCAACTTCTACCGGCGGATAAATTACCACCGAATCCCGGCGATAATACTTCTGAATTCTTTTCTTAACTGTTTGCGAGTTAGCAATAAACAAATCAACCCGATCCGCGGCGGCGCGATCCCATAATCTAAGCCGATTTAAAATCAACGAGATAATTTTTTTGACCCATTTATTATATTTAAGCTCATTAATGTATTGATGGGTGTCACTCCAAAGATAACGTGTAGGAGTATGACAATAAGAAATATGTAAAGTATGTGGTGAAGTAATCACTCCTTTAGCAAAAGAGCTGGTATCGGAAATCACTAAATCATATTCATGCAGATCAAAAAATTCTACTGCCATGGGCATAAAATACAAATACCATTGGTAATGCTTTATGCCTCCGGGTAATTTTTGAATAATCGAAGTTTCAATTCGTCGATCCTTAAAATACTTAACAACCTGCTTAGGCTCATAGAGTAAGGTGTAAATTGGTGCCTCAGGAAACATTTCGGCAATAACTCGGAGCACTTTTTCGGCGCCACCGTCTTGAGCTAAATGATCATGGATTAGGGCAACTTTCATGTAATTACTCCGCCTGTCGGTGTTTTAAAACCGCAAAAGGCGTTTTTAATAAAATTGAAATATCGAGAAGAAGCGACCAATTTTCAATATAATAAATATCCAGCTTTGCCTCTTCTTCAAATAATAAATCACTCCGACCCGAAACTTGAGCGAGCCCAGTAATTCCCGGCTTAATGGTTAGAGTTTTACGATGGTAATTTTCATACTTAGCCACCTCTTCTGGCAAATGGGGACGCGGTCCAACCAAACTCATCCGACCGATAAATACTAATAGTAACTCTGGTAATTCATCAATCGACCAGCGACGAATAAATTTGCCCACATGAGTCACCCGCGGATCATCCTGAATTTTGACCATTGGTCCATCTGTTCGGAGATTACGATCGGCTAATTCGTTATAGCGCATACTATCAGAGTTGGGAACCATGGAACGAAATTTAAAATATTTAAAAGGGGCTCCACCTTCCCCAACTCGCGTCACAGGTGAATCATCATCACGCCGAGAAAAAAAGATTGGACCCCGAGAATCAAGGGCAATCGCTAAAGTGGTTAAGAGAAAAACGGGAGAAAAAATTATAATTAATATTCCCGAGATAATCACATCAAAAATCCTTTTGAAAATTCGTCCCCAACCATCCAAAGTAGTCCGTTTCACTTCAACAATCGGGATTCCACTGACCTCTGTCACTTCTGTCCGCAAAACTTTAACCTCTAACAAATCAGCGACATATTTAAAGGTAAGATGATTATCGTTAGCGAAATCATAGAGACGAAGTGTCTCCGCCTTACTTAAGTTGGGATCACTCTGGATTATCTCATCAACATCACGTCCGTCTAAGAATTCTAAAACTTCTTGAGCCGTTTCTAAAGAGAAGTCGCGCACCCTTTTAACCACTTCAAAACCCGCTTTCTTATTACTCGAGAATTCTGTCATTAAATTGTCGGTAGTTTTTGAGTTACCAACCAAAATTACTTTATGAACACCAGTGCCATAAACAAAAAGTAATCGCTCAATCCAACGAATAAAAAGATGGGCTAAACTGAGATAGATAATAGCCAAAGCCCAACCAATTAAAACAATAAAACGCGAATCAAATAATTCGCGCTGAAAAAAGATAATTATTGCAACTAGAGCCAACCCCGTTGAGCTGGCAAAAAAGATTTTCTGTAATTCTTGAGCGATTTGCCGAGCATTTCTAATTTGGTAAAGGCCGGCGAGAATAAAAATGATAATCCATAAAACGGCCACTACTAAAACCGAACGAAAATATTCCGGAAACGGGAGATTAAAAATTACCGGACGAATGTTGGCTGACCAGTGGGAGAATCTTAAATAATAGGCGGAAACACCGGCCAAAATAATTAACAAAAAATCAACTGGCACGAAGAGGACAGAGAAAAAAGATTCAATTTTTTTCATATTTTAATTAGTAGAAAACAAGATTATTAGGGTAGCTGTAAGCCGGATTCTGTTCTAGCGATCATTTATCTAGGCCGTTTATTGCTAAACGGCTCGAGCGAGCTACTTGTCTTTCTCCTAGTTTCCTAAAAGAAAGTTTGCTCTTGCTTCAGATAGGGTTTACCACGGACTCTCCGTCACCGGAGGCCGAAGCTGGTAGCCCCGAAGGACATCCAGTCACTTTTCACCTTTGATCCTGTTAAAATATTCCAGGATTAGTATTGTCTCTGTGGCACTTTCCCTAACTCGCCAGTTTATTAAAACCATTGAGCCGGTGGGTATTACCCACTATCCTTGGTTTCTATTGCTAAAAACCATTGCGAAGTCCGGACTTTCCTCCCCGTTTTTAAAAACGGAGCGACCGCCCGCTTGCCCTAATAATGCTTTTATAATACAAGAAAAACCGAAAAAAATCAAGTAAAATCAGGATATCCAAAATATTGAAAGAATGACCGTTATAGTTGTTGTATTATTACGCTAATAATGGCGTAAATAACATGAATAACGCTTTCTATCTTGACATCCCTGTCAAACCGTGATGATATAATTACAATATTTCTAAATCAGATAACGTCATAACATTATATAAACCGACCCCTTCCACAAAACACCCCTGAGCTTAACGCCTGGGGGTGTTTTTATAACTAAGCTTAAGACTTTACTGCGAATTAAGATAAATCTCATGCACTTGAGCCGCGTTCAAGGCGCCTCGCCAAACTTGTAGATCATCGATTTCTGAGCCGTCACTATCGGTAGAAACTTCTAAATGATTAATGGCTGTTTCCGGAAGCATCCAGATTAAATATTGGCTCCCCTTCTCTACTCCATCGACATAAAGAGTTAACTTGTATTGATAGGAATCGTAAATTAAAGCTAAATGATGCCAATTAGCGTCATAAGGAATGGCTTGATTAGTTCCTTCAGCTAAAATCCCATAATTACCATTAAACCAGAAAGACAAGCTATAGTACTTGGCCAGTAGAGCGAACAAATAATTATTAGCCTGATCAGTTAAGTAAACATTAGCACGACCTTCTTCGGGATATAAACTATTACGCCACCAAAAAGCTAATGACAAGTCTTGAGATATCAGCGGTGTGCTAAAGTTAGCTGTGGCTTTATGGTTGTAGTCGGTTCTAAGAGCATAGTTATTATGGGCGCGTCCCACCCAAGCGTTAGACCAAATCGCTAGCGTTGTACTGCTGACTTGATCAAGCGCCACCGTACCCATATCCTCTTCAAACTCCCAGAAGTAACTTAGAACCGGGGCGGTTTGTTCTGGTCGGGTAATTAGGGGAGTAAACGGTAATCCAGCGTCATAAGCAGCTAAAATTTCTGGCGCCTCAAGAGTTCGCTCCCAAATCGCTAATTCATCAATTAAGAATGAACCACAATCACCGGTAATTTCAAGATTGGCAACATCTCCTAAACGCCCGAAAAAACTTTCTCTAATAATTTCCTGACCATCAATAAAAACTGCCCAGTAATCTTCGGGTTGGTTAACAACGAGTGTGGCTTGATGCCAAACATCTTCAAAAGGTAGATTGAGATGATAACGCCACTGGGTATTAGGTAACCCTTCTACCGTTACCATGCCTGGCTCCAAAATTAAACTAACTCGGTCACCAGTAGAACTATTTAAATGATATATCAAACGCGGATCTTCACGACCTTTTTTATAATAAAAGTTGGTAGATAAATTTTCTAATTCCAGGGTCGATGACAAGTCGGCCACGAAATGATCATAAACGAAACCAACTTCGCGCGCACAATCCCAGCGACCCACTGCCCATCGCCCCTCCCCATAGCACTCCGCAAAATGCCAAATTTGTTTTAACCCCGGGGAATCAAAAGTAACCGCGTCAACTGGTAAATTATTAGGAGTTTCTTCAGTCGACTGGCTGGCTCCAGGATCATTAGTAAAGACTAAAGAAAAATCGGTTTGGTTATTATGACTCTGCTCTTGTCGTACTAGAATATAATTATCAGTGATTTCAGGCGCTGGTCCCGCACCCTCAAAGAAGGTAGCGTCAGTACCAAAACCCACTAAATCAATAACGTCCGGGTCGGTGCTGGAGCTAATGGCATCTTGGCCGAGATACAAAGTGTAACCAGAACCAGTCCAACTGAAATCATCGCGGGAAATAATGGCATCAGCGCGTTGACGATAATATTCATTGGCATCATCTCGAACGACTAAATAAGAACTAAGGGGCGCAATAGTTGTCCCGCCCGGATATTGTCCATCTTCTAAATTACCGAACCGCACCAATAAACTGGGATCCTGCGTAGTTTTAGCTTTTTCTAAACGATAACTGGCGGCAACTAAATCCAGTGGGTAATCCGTAGGATTAAATAATTCGAGCCAATCATTGTCTTGGGTACTATATATTTTATTGATGACCGCTCGGCCGACAAGTGGTGAAGAAGTCGCCGGAGAGCTAGCTTCAGTCGAGGTAGCAATCGGATCAATAACAATTGTCGAGGTAGCCTGATCAACTACCGGGTCGCTGGAGGTGGCAATAGTTGAAGTCGAACTAGCGATTTCTGTGGTTGAAGTTGCGCTGGAGGTGCTAGTGGCCATCACTGCTGGATCATCTGAAGAAATTAAATTAAAATCAAGATTATTCTGATGGGTGTTACTAAGACGACTTAAAATATAATTATCCGTGATCTCTGGTGCTGGTCCACTACCTTCAAAATAAGTAGCATTGGCTCCAAAGCCAACTGCATCAATAATATCAGGATCATTATAGGAACTAATCGCGCCCACTCCAAGATAGAGGGTATAGCCCGATCCCGACCAACTAAACTCTGATTTAATTGCTATTGCCTGCGCCTTTTGACGGTAATATTCATTGGCGCCACTTGAGACTATTAAATACGAGCCATGCGCGGGTACTACCGTGCCACCAGGATAAGCGCCATCTTCTGAATTGCCAAAACGAATTAGTAAAGTAGGATCTTCACCAGTTTTTGCTTTCTCTAAACGATAATTATTAGTAGCTAAATCAACCGGGTAATCAGTGGGATTAAACAACTGCACCCAATCATTGGTCCCAGTACTATAAATTTTATTAACCAAAGCGGCACCAGTGGGTAAAAAAGAGCTAGTAGTCACACTCGAGGAACTATTGGAATTAAGAGAAGTAGCATAGCCATAAGATCCGACCCAAGGTACTAGAGAGGTTTTAGAACTACTAGCCACGGCGGTTTTAACATTTTTTAAGACAGCAATTTGGGAAGTAGAGGCGATCACTGGAGCGACAATATTTTTAATGGTTGTGGTCGACTGAAGGGATGGAGTATTTAAATTGCTTGTTTTCTGATTACTTGTTTTATTTACCTGCCCCGAGCCGATCGCTTTAACAGCGGCCTCTTTAGCCAGGGCGCTTTTTTGAGCCGTACTGATTAAACTGCTCGGAGTTTTGGAACTAGTCGTAGTTTTTTCAGCAGTAGTTTTAGCTTTGGTTTTAGTAGTTACGGATGATTTCGTGGCTGTTTGATTGCTAATTTGGTCATCTAAACTAATCTGAATTTCATCCCCACTCTTAGCTAGTTTCTCCCCTACATTCTTGATAGCCCTAGCGATCCGATCTAAACTAGAAAGCGGGTTATTAATCAAACTCCAACGCAGTAAAAGACGCGGAGCATTAACCTGACCGCGTATCTCCGCTTCGGAAAAATCACTACTAATCTCAATATCTAAAGGAACATCTTCTAAGGTGGATTGAATAAATTGAGTATAGGGTAGAAAAATGTAGCGCTCACCTTGATATTCCAGGCCAGCATTATAACCAATTAATTCTGGAGCGGGTAGTAAGGTTTTAATCCGCCGAGCAATTTTAGAGAATTCATACTCTTTAGAAAAACAATCACCTTCTTTATTGAATACGCTTTGATTATCAAAACCGTCCGGAGTAATATCAAGCGCATAATAATTAGGATCATACTCTAAAGCCGCTAAATTACTGGGATTAGAAATACCAGCACTTTCATAAATTTTTTCCACTAGCCCCACGCAAGTCCATTCGCCACTGCCCGGACCTTTTTGTTTTTTAAAGTCAAAATCATAGGCAAGCCCTTGTTTGGCTAGGTTTTTTGCCAGGGCGATCGCTTTAGCCCGCATTAAAGGACTAAGTTGCTTAGGAATTTTAGCACCCACAAATTCTTCTCCCGCGTTAGCATTAATAAAATACTTGGCCGGAGTTTTTACCACTCCCCCCGCCAAAGCTTCAACGACATAATCTTCGCCATTCTCTTGACCGATATAAATACCAACATGACCGGGATAGATATCTTTCATCAGGCCGTTTTCAATTTTAATTAAAGTATCTGAACTAAAACCAAACATTTTCCCCTCACTGGTGGTTCGATAAAGTAAAGTACCTGGCGGCATCGCGCGACATAAGTTAGGTACCAGAAAAGCTAAAATAATTAAACCAAATAGCCAAACTTTAGTATTTCTTTTCATATTTTTAAATTAATAATTATAATATTCATCCCAAGCCGCTTCACTGATCGTCGGCATTTTTAAATCATCACCGTTAAAACGATTATAAATGTCAGCCGCAAAAGCCGGACTAATTTCATCACTTAGATCTCGTTGGCCATAAACAGCTAGTAAAATTTCTTTAATGGCTTGAGGAAACTTAAGATAATAATCACCTAAGAGAAGTATCAGGTTTTGTCGCCAAATCTGTTCCGTCGCCGAGTTAAGAATTGCTTCTTTGAAAAAAGTAATATCTTCTGGCTGCAGATAGTTTAAAGCTGAGGGCGAATTAGCCAAGGCATTTAAAGCCGCCAGTCTTATCTCTAACGCTTCACTCACTTTAAAAAAATTAAAATAATAATCTAAATGACTTCGATTATTAATGACCGGAGGTAAAATATTAAAAATTAATATTTTTAAAGACATCTCACCAGTGGTTTTAGTTAGATATTCTGAAAAACAGTTTAGCTGATTCGAATCTAAATCCGTTCGTTTAAAAAGCTGGAGTATTTCTTGACGAAATGATAGCTCCTGAGTTAAAATCGAACTTTTATCAAAAGGGGCAAAAAAATATTTTTTCGCCCGCCGAGCTAAACGCTTCTCGCCTCGATTAAGAGCATTAAGTAAATGCTTAGCTTGCTCACCTCGCCAGCTAAGACAGGCCTCGTGACAAATTATTTCTTTTTGAAAAGAACGATGCAAAGCGGCTAAAACAATTTCACTACGACTAACAGAAATAAAAGAGATGAGCGGATATAGAACTACTACTAAAAGAATCGAACTAAGAATCAAAATAACCCGCCGACGTCGAGACAGCTTGAACCAATATTTTTGGCAATAAATTACTGGAAAGAAATTTTTTAATCTAGTGAGCTTACTCATAAAGTTAATAATTAATTTTAACTTCTCTACTATAGCAAAAGCACCGTGATGGGGCGTTAAATTTTTTATAAATTCTCTATTAAGTTAAAAAATAAAAAAAGCCCCATAATCGGGCATTTTTTAGTAAACCTAAAAATCAGACCAATAGGTCTGATTTTCAATAAATATTTAATTTAAATTTTTAATTTTTTATTTCATTTGGTTAGAACTAGAAGCTAGACTTTTGATACTGTTCATAAATTCAGCCCAGTCCTTACCTAAATTGGGATCAAGCGCAAAAGCTTGTTCCGCGGCCACTTGCGCTTTTTCTGCCTCACCGGTAATCACATATAATTTAGCTAGGTTTAGCCAAACAGATGGTGCATTAGAATAAAGTTGAGTTAGGCGTTCCGCAAACTTAAGGGCTCGAGGATAATCATTATGTTCCGCAAAATAGGAAATCCCTTTGGTTAATAAAGCTTCGGAACCAATTTCCGCCGCACCGCCAAGATCAGCACAATTATTAAGCGGGACGGCAATCGCTTCTTCATTCTTTAAAAGTAATTGAAATTGAGCTAAACGACAGCTACTTTCAGCGTAGCGAGGATTAAGACTAACAGCGTATTCCGCATCTTTAATCGCCTCCACTTCTTCCCCACGTATTAAAAGCATTTGGGCTTTAATAAAATATAAAGGGGCGCGGCCGGGGCTAGCAGCGATTGCTTTGTCCATCGCCTCAATTGCCTGGATGGAATAATAATCAAACTTTTTAGCATCTTGATAATTGAATTGAGCCGCGGTGTTTAAAACTTGAGCCAACTGCATTTGCATTAAACTATCGCGAGGATTATAAGCGACATTTTGCACCGCTAAATCAATGGCGTAATCTAAAATTTCGCGCGCTACGACGGGATTAGCTAAAGAAGCTAAAACACTTAAATTGGAAGAAACTAGATTAATTAAAGTTACCCGACTATCGCGCTCCAGTGGTGCCCCAACCAAAACTGCTTGATAAGTGTTAATACCGCTGATAAAATCACCGTTTAAGATTTGGCTGTAACCATAGATGGTTCCATGAAACATTCGCCATGGTCGAACATTATACCGGTTGGTAAAAAGCAAAACTAGGATAAGAATAGTAATTAAGATAATTAGTTCGCCAGCTCGAGTTTTAATCAAACTCATTTTCTCCGGTTCTAAATCATTATTAGTAGTTTCTAATAATTCGGTTACCTCCCCATTAACGGTTAGCGGCTGATAAATTAACCAATTAATAAATCCGAGAGTCATCATTAGAGCTACATAGGTAATGAATGAATCAAAAACTGCAAGATTCTGGATAAAATAGGCGGAAAGAAGAGAAAAAATAATTACGATTTCCAGATTCTTCCGGCCTCCCTCTTCTGCCCAACCGACACGTCGGCCGTTCATTTTAAATCTTTGACCTAAATAATATAAAACGATAACAAAAATACTTAAATAGGTTAACAAACCGACTAAACCTGTAGTGGAAACAATATCAATTAAGTTATTGTGAGCGCGATCAAAATAGGTTTCACTTTTTGTATAGTCAAAAAACTTGGAGTCAAAGTGTTTATCAAAAATAATAGCATAATTGCTAAAACCTGTTCCTAAAACAGGATGATATCTAAAATCCTGAGCTGCCCCGCGCCAAGAAATTAATCTAGTTTGGAAGGTATTTTTCTGAGGGGTTAAGTTTTTTAAAAAGCTGGTCTGAAACCAAATTTTTTGGGATTGAGAAAAAATAATAATTACCCCAATCACCGTGATCGTCAAAGCTACTAAAGCGCCGCGGCGAATCTTTCTATTTTTATGGAACAAACCTAATAAAAAGATGAGTAGCAAAAAGCTAAGGAATAAACCAATAATTGCTCCTGAGGTATGAGCCGCTTTAAATTCCCAAAACATAATAATAATTGGCACTAAGTACACCCAACGAATCCACTTATTACGGCTCCGGACAAAAAGCAGCAAACAAAAGAAAAAGTTAAAAATTAAATAGCCGCTGACATAGGCGGTATTGCCAATCTGGCTATAGACATTAGGACCAACTATTCCTAGCAAACTAATAAGCGTGGCGACAATCACGGAGACAATAAATAGCGCCTGCCAATCACGCCAAGAGCGGAAGACTGAAGTGAGCATTAAATAAAAAAGAAAAAAATGGCTTAAATGGAAAAACCCCAACATCCTTTCGGCGTCGCCCCAGAAACTCAAATTAAAATCAACACTGACAAAACAAGAAACTAGAATGGCAATAAAATAAGCCGCTAGTCCCCAAAAGATTAAACTCAACCGCGGACGATATTCTCGATAACGCCAAATAAACACTAACCAAATGGCAAAAAGAACTTCGGTGAGAATATTAAAAGTTAATTGTTTTGAGGTGATATAAGGGAAAAGCAAATCTTTAAAAACCAAAAAAACTATGAGTAGCGAGGCGATCAAGCCAATTTGCAAAAAACGTTGATAAAATTTAGCAGGCATACACTTTAATCTTAATAATATAGTGTTTTTATTATAACATAGCCGCCGATAAGCTGTCGACGGTTAATTAATATGCGTCGGTCTTAATGAAATCAAGATAAGATTTAAATAAAAACCGGTTTTAGCTAATAAATAACCCCCGGTCTTATAAGGAAAGACCGGGGGGTGCAAACGATCAGATTTAGGAACTAGGGAGCGGGATCTTAACCTCCTCTACCATTCGGGACCAGCCACCTCTTCTTCACCTATTACCCAAGCAAAGACAGCAAATAGTAAGAGGAGGGCACATGGTAGACTGGGGATCGAAAATACAAAGTTGTGAATCCCATTAAAGATAGGCACCCAGATGATAGTCGATACAACCCAGACTAGAAACCCAATGATCAAAACCACCGCGGCTAAAAAAAGAACGCTCCTCCCGATGACACGGAGTCTGGGCCAGGGATCGAAAAAAAGGGTTAAAAGATCCGGGAGAACAACGGCTCCCCAGATCATCATTAATCCGGCTCGCCACCATTCATGCTGATCTCCGATTAGCTGTATCAACCCGAGTACGATTGCAATAATCAAGAGATGCGTCGGCATCGATACTAGAAAACGACGAGTGATCATCTCTCTTCTGGACAAAATTTTAAAGGTCATGCTTCCTCCTTCCGGCTTAACCGGTTTAGTTTGTTTTATGTCTTCTTATTACCATTTACCTGCAAAAAAATCAAGTACTAGAACGTTGACAAGAATATTGTTTCTAGTTAAACTAATTTAATTGTCCATTAACAAAAGCACATTTTTCTTAACCGAATATTCACCTAAAACCTGCATAAATGAAAAACTTGATCATCTTTGTAAGCCTATGTCTAACCATATTTGGATTAGGATGTAGCTGTCAGACAGAACAATCTGTTCCGGCCATCGACGACCAGACTAATGTCGTCATTGAACAAGTCGGAATGAATTGGTTGGTATTGACCCCTGGGTCGGCCTTATCAAAAACAGGATTGCCAAACGAAGCTGGTTCCCTATTTTTAAAAAGAAAGCCGAGGAGCCACGATTGGAAATACTGGAGCCGGATAGAAAATGGCCAGATACATTTCTTGGAACCGTATCAACTAATGGAATGTGGTTCAAGGTTGGATCATAAAATGTCTTATTTGATATTGGATACTATAAAAAATATGCCTCGGAAGATGAACGTTCATGGAACGTTCTGGAATGAGGTCGAAATGCGCAACCGGCTCATAAAAGCCTACCTGCACCCAGGAAATCGAATATATTATACCTATGACTCCGGGAAGATAAGATATAGTCCCCGAACTCTATGGATCGGCTATTCATTAGAAACGCCACCGGAAGGGTTTGTAGTTTACCGCAATAAAAAAATGATTATCGGTGAAATACCAACTACCATCGCAAGACACACTAACGCCCTGATGCCTATATTTCTAATATTCACCCTCTTAATACCCGTGTTATTAAAATTGGGGCGTATAACTCTAAAGATAGAGCGTTCCGCTGTAAGTATCTGGGTAATAATCAATGCTCTACTGATTTTCCACTACGGACACAGCGTTGGGCTTTTTCGTAACCCGGCCGAAACAATCATCTTGGTGCTAGCTAGCACTGGCTTCTTCTTAGCATTCTACTTAATGAGCTACCGAGTTGTAAAACTCTTAACCAAAGAGCCCCCCAAAGAGAACCCCAAGACCAGATATCAAAATCAGGCAATAGCCATAATCCTGGCTAATGTCTTTATCTTTGCGGCTATAACAGATGATATCCGATATGCCTGGCTGCCTTTGGTTCTAGGAGGATTAGGCCTCGGGATCGCAGGGATTATAAAAATACCAATAAAGAAATAAGGGTCAAACCAAGAATACGGCCCCGCCTTCCAAGACGGGGCTTTTCTTATATTCTAACTAATCTCCTCGTCTAATTAATCCCATTTACCTATTAGAAAAGGGCGACCCGAAGGCCGCCCTTTTCGTTACCGATTAATTATAGGAAATCGGGAAAACTGTTGGGAATACTATTCGCTTAAAGTGCCACCAACAACTTCAGAGACCGGCAAATAAGTAGCAGTTAAGATAGTGCCATCAGTTGCACCGTTGCCGATGTAATCAACATCGCCAGCACCTGCAACATCACCGATCTTAGTCTGAACATATTCGCTGTCAGCTGTAGTAGTAACAACATCACCAGTGATGACCAAAGTCACTTCACCGTCAAGCTTACCACCATCAGCTAAGCTTCGTAATTCAGTGGTTAACCAAGCGATGGAACCAGCGGTTTCGCCATTACCTAAAGTGGTAATGTCACCAGCTACCTTAGTAGCAGTTCCTTCGATCTGAGCATAAGCGTTAGTGATAACTACCGCTGTACTCTTGTTAACCGTGATTGACATGGCATCAAGATAAGCTTTCAACTCGTCGTTAGAAGCATTTCTGTTACTACCATTGTCAAAGACAAATTTGTATTTGCCTAAGGTCTTTGAGGTACCACCAGTTAAGGTAGCGTCACTCAACGCATTGGTAATAGTAGTTAATGCTGAACCAACGATAGTAGCAGTCTTAGATGTGGTCGCAGCCGCAGTCCATTCACCAGCGATAATAGTACCGTTGGTATCAACCGCTAAAGTAATATCGGAGCTAGAGTTACCACCCTTAGCAACGATACCGGTCGCGATGTCATCGATGTTGTAAATGATAGTCTGGTTGTAATCAGCCGTAGAAGACGGATCATTTAAAACATTCATGCCCTTAGCAACAACCGTTACGAATAACGAAGTTGCCTGGTCAGCCGCGAAGGTATAATCAAACGGATCGAATAAGACGTCGCCATCTGATTCAACTGTCTGAGTAGCAACAACTGTGCCATCGGCCTTAACTAATTGAACAGACGCAATGTCATCAGCTGCAGCAGAACCGCTGTTCTCTAATCTCAATCTGGTAACCTTGATTGGCTCGTTAGCAGTAGTGAACTTTAATTCAGCTAAGTAACGACCAGCAGTCAAGGCAGAACCAGCTAAGAGATGAGAATCCTCATCCGCTTTAGAATCAGCAGTTAATAATTCAACCTTCAAAGTACCAACAGCTGCGGTAGTAACAGTGCCGGAAACGCCAGAGATGGTTGTACCATCAGCATTTTCGGTAATGGTGTTATTACCAGTAACAGATCTGGAGGTAACATCGCTAGCTGACTCCATTTCTAAATCAAAGCTACCAGCCGCTGTAATAGTAGAAGCAAAGGTTGCTTTAACCATTAAGTTAACCGTCGCCCCAGCGGCGATCGTGTTATAAGCGGTATCTAAGGAGTTGAAGGTAATATAGCCATCAGCACCACCAGTTGTTTCGACAATGCCGTTAGAAACAGACTTTAATAAGTTACCATTCAAATATAAATCTAACTTAGTGATATCGGAATCAGTGAAAGCTGTATCTTCACCAAGAGTAGAAATAGTAACAGTCTGTACTTTGACGCCATCAGCACTACCAGCCTTTAATGAAGCCTGGTAAACAATAACATCAGCGGCACCACCAACTACAGTTTGTGTCTGTAATGCAGTCGGAGTCCAAGTTAAAGCAGCTGCTTTAACAGTAGCTGTCGCCGAAGTTACGCTGCTCGGAGTGATATCAGTAATAGTAGAATTAGAGACATCACCAGTGATAGTCATGGCGGCACCGTCTAAGACAACTTTAACAGTATTACTATCATCGATTTCGAAGGTAGAAGTATCGCTCATGTCAGCGCGGATTAAGAACTTCTTAGCCACACCCTGAAGTAATGAAATTTCATCAGTCATGGATAAGGTCCACTTATCGGTGTCGAAAGTAGCGGTGATATCATAAACACCACCAGTAGCAACATCAACCATTTCGACATTCTCGATTTCACCAGTAGTTAAACCAGTGCCTTGAATCTCGAAATCATTACCACCACTGTCAACAATTTGTTCAATTGTCGCGTTTTCACCATTAGACTTCAAGGTTAAGGTTGCTAAAATGACATCGTTATCGCCAGATTTAACATCCTTAGCTGGAGTACCAGTGGATGATTTATCCATGTCAAGTGTGAATTGACCGGTACCCAAGGTAATCGTGATACCTTCAGTAGTAGTATCTAAGGCAGCAAAAGTAGCCGCAGTTAACTCAACACCGAAACCATAGTCTTGACCTAAGAAAACAAAATCATTTCTTTCCTTAATGTACAAAACAAAGGTGTCGTTGTTGTTGGTTACGCCTAAATCACCTCTGACTTCAACAGTTACTGTATCGCTCTTGACGATCTTGTAATTGTTTAAAGTGAAGGTAACATACTTATCGGCATAAGTACCAGTAGCAACTTCAGTGCCATCAATTAATAACTTTAGGTTATCAACAATGCCAACAGTGTCAGTGCCACCATTTCTTAATTTAATGGACTGAATTAAAGCTGGTTCATTATTAGCGGTTAAATCAAAACCAGCTAATAAAACATTGTCTTCACCAAAATCATTAGCAGTATCAGTGCCAATTGCATTGGTTAAAGTAACAGTACCAATAGTCGTACCAGAAACAACTGACATTTGGTTACCACGAACTGGGAAAGACCCAGAAACAGTGGCGCTAGAAGCAGTGATGTCAGAAGCGGCCGCAATACCGATAACATAGTTACCGGTTTGGCCAGTAGCGACAGTAGCTTTAACAACTAAGGTTTTAGTTGTGCCAGCATTAACGACAATCGGAGTGGCGAAGTTAAAAGTGGCAACCTTGTCAGAAGTGAAATTCTTAGAAGTGCCAACTTTAACGCCATTATCATAGAAAGTAACATCATCAAGATTGGTAGCAGTACCTAGATCATAAGAAGTTAATTTAATGCTGCTAACATTGACAGCGCCATCATTAGCGGCGGTTAAATTAAGCTTTAAGAATTCAACTGGAGAACCGGCTGGAATACCAGTAGCAGCGGCAGTGGCTGAGTTTAATGAAACCATTAAACCAGAACCAGTAACCACGATACCAGTACCACCATTTTGAGCCACATTTACTAAGGTGGATTCTAAGCCAGTAACTTCTGTACCAGTGCCAGCCACGGTGGTTGACGCTGTAAGTACATTAGCCATCTGGAATCGGTTAGCGTTGAAAGCTGCTTCAGTAGAAATCTTTCTATAACTAGTACCGTCATAATAAAAGATTTCTGAAGCACCGCTATTCTTAATCAAGTCGCCAATTGAATATTGGCCACTCGGTAGAACAGCGCCAACGGTGTAATTAGTGAAGAAAGCATCTGGAACATCAACGATTTTGGTATTCCAATTGGTGCCATATAAGGCAGCTGCTTGGGCTTCACTCTGGATCTTTCTGAGAACGCCATTGGGTTCAACAGCATAAACAGAAGGATCAGTAGTAATTTTCACTAACTTCGTACCAGCTCTCATAGTAACATTGCCACCCAAAGGATAGCTCTGTAATTCAGCAGCAGGAATAGTTATCACACCGCTGAAATCAGGATACCAAGAAAAGTAGGTAGTCGAGTTAGGGAAAACGTATCTCTTGCCATCGGTGCCAAGGTAATAAACAGAAGTATTGCCACTCATTTTGATTAAGTCGCCAGCCGAAGCCGCGGCATTAACCGGAGTAGACAACAGACCGGTCATACCGATCGCTGTTAATACCATTACGCCAATGACGAAGAATCTGCGTAATTTTTTCATAAGTAATAATTAAGATCATTGATAACTGTCTAAACAATAGTAGTTTAAACAAATTAAAAATGATAAGTGTTCAGTTCTCTGCCCGCTATGATTAAATTATTAGGAGCGGTAAATCAGTCGGAATCCCGCTTCACCAGCCAAGTTTTTGGCTTAAGGCGAAGGCCGGCTGATCTTCGAAAACAAAGTTCTGCCAGCCAAGCGCGTGTTGCCCGCCGGCTGGAGAAAAGCTTAACCGATTTACTTCTCTTTTTAATAGTAATCGAGTGAGCTTTGAACTGAAAATAAGATTTATAAGGGACAAACCATCCCAAGTGAACTTGAGACTCGACCCTTTAAGGGGTTTGCCAATTCGCAAACGCGAATTTGTTAGTTTAACTCGCCGGGCTTGTCCAGGGGCGGAGGAATCGCTCTTCCAGCCAGGAGTCACCAAGAAGGGAGATAAACTAACAAACGCACGCTTACTTTATAATCTCGTCAACTTCTTTTAATTTATTCAACGCACTATTATAATCCTTTTTATCAAAAAGCTCTTTTGCTTCATCTAAAATTTGGTCAGCGACTGATGGTTCAACTAAATTAGAACTAGTCGCTAATTTATTAGAACTGGTACCAACTAAAATATTCAAATTAGCCGTGGCATTTTCATTTAAAGTAGTAGTGGCTCTAGTTGATGTTCCTTCGGAAAGTTCAATTCCGTGACTATCTTTAACGCTATCAGCAATAATTACTTCATCTTCAATCGTGACCCCGGTTTTAGATTCAGGGTTCTTGGTAGCGGTGTTGAAACGACTCATTCGACTTTTAACCGCTTCGACTTCTTTATTAAAACTGTCATTTAGTCGCGCCACCTGATCCCGGTTAGCATCATTATTAAACTCGGGATTAGCCAAAACAGCGGTAATATCCTGAGCGTGTTCCGAGGCAAATTGCATCGCTAGTTTATCACGTTCTTGAGTATCAAAAATTGTATTTAATCTTACCTTTTCGGAAATAATTCGCGCGATATATAAAGAATCATTCGGTTTAGTTTGGGCTAAAATTTGGTGACTTAATAAACTCCCAGAGAAAAGGAGAAATATAAAAACCCCTAAAGCAAAGACAGGCTGAGAAGCGGTTTTAGCAATACTTTGGAAATTAATCATAAAAACTCTCCACACGCTCAACTTAACCGCGCCGGAGTTTGAAATTTGGGATAATAAAAGCTCCCGATTGCTTTTCAGCCAATTTTGATCGGGGCCGATATTTTTCAAGCTATTTAATTTAGTGATGAGATCCTGATTAGTCATACACCATAATATACGGTAAACTCGCTAAAATGTTACAGTTTTGGCTCATTTATTTTCTGGCCATTTCTAATGGTTTGCTCCTTCTCCACTAATTCTCTAAGGGCGTTAAGGGAGCGATGTAATAAAACTCGAATATTGCCCCGACTTTTTCCGCTAATATCAGCCATTTCTTCTAATGAAAGGTCATTAATAAATTTCATAACAATTACTTCCCGATACTCTTCCTTAAGGCGCGGCAATTGGCGTTTAATTAATTCTAGGTCGGCTTCTTGATCCATCCTGTCTTGAGGATCTTGCCCTTCATCAATCACTTCAATTCTCTCCGCCTCATCATCAATCGAAACTGTCAACTTTTGACCACTCTCACGATAATGATCAATGATCGCATTACGAGCGATTTTATATAGTAAAGCGCGAAGAGTTTTAGCGTCTTCTAGAGTCTTATTTTGAATATGATTCCAAGCTTTTAAAAAGATCATGGAAGTAAGATCGTTAGCTTCTTCTTGTCGACCGATTTTAAAATAAACAAAACGATTGATTTCCTCCACATTTTTGTCATAAACCTTAATAAAAGCCTCTTTATCATGGCTTTTAAGCTTGCTAATCACCTGTTTATCTTTGAATTTTTGAACTAAATTTTTCGACATTTTTTTTAATATCTTTGCTTATAACACAAAAAACCTGCTAAATAATTTAACAAAAAATAACGGGATAATAACCCCGCACACCTTAAAAAATTGTTTTCAATTTCTAGGACAATCTTATCATAAATAAAGAGGGAAAGCAAACAAAATTCTTTAGTTTTTCCCCAGGAAAGATCCCTAAAATACTCTAATTATAATACGCCCAGATAAGTTATATCTCTTCCCTCCCCTAACTCTATTTTAAATCAACCAACATCTTGACTTTTACCAAAAAAGAGCTAAAATAATAAAACATAAGTCCAAGATTATATGGACTTAAAAGTATTAATCTAATTACTAAACCGACAAATGCGGTTATCTAAAGTTTAAATTTGACATTTAAAAGAAAAATCGTTTTACTTAAGTCTATATTATATTAGACTTAAAAATAAATTTTGTTTTTAATTAGCTAATTTTGTTATTTATGTCTACAATATTGTAGACTTAAATCATATAATTTAGATATCAACCCAAATGGTAATCAAGAATAGCTCTATTAAACCAAATAAAAAACCCTCTAAAGTCACTACCCCTCTGAATCTTTTTAACAAACCAATCTGGCTTTCGGTTTCAGAAGCGGCTAATCTTGGTGGGGTTCAGGGAAAAACTATTCGTCGAGCGATGAAAGCTGACGATGGCTTACTTTTTAAGATAGTTAAAAATCGTTATCAGATCGAACTGGGCTCATTGATTATCTTTCTCAACCGCAATACTAAACTGCAAAACAAACTCAAAGATTTCGGTTTAGGACAATATGTGGCCGAATGGAAATAACCTCTTATATATTTACTATAAAAAAAACCATCCCGGATTCCGACGGGATGATTTTTTATTTGAAGAAAAAACTTTAAAGTCAACTAAAGCACGGTGTCCTTAACTGCTTTTGCTAAACGGAATTTTACTACAGTTTTCGCCGGGATTTTGATGGTTTCTCCAGTAGCCGGATTGCGGCCATCACGAGCCTTTCTCTTAACCTTAACTAACTTACCAAAGCCCGGGACAATGCATTCTCCGGTCTTTTTCACTTCTTTGTAGACGACATCAGCTAGATTATCCATGAAACCAGCTACATCTTTCTTGCTTAAGCTGGTTGCTTCGGATAAAGCAGCAATCATCTGGGATTTTGTCATTTTTGACATAGTTTTAGCGTGGGAGTTAATAATAGACAGATTGAAATCGTCTAATAATAACTTCCATTTTAAATGATTGTTATTAAAATTTATTAAATTGCGATTTGGACAATTGCGTTTTAGTCTGTGTTTACAAGGTTTTTAAACCGACTAAATAGGAAAACTCAATGTTTACAAGTATATTATAGCACACTCCTAAAGATATGCCAATAAATACGAGGGTTTAAGCTTATTTGATAAATTCATATTGCGGTTTCTCGTCAAAATGCCAAAGTTTCTTCCAACCGCAATCTCCTAGGCCAGCATCAAAGATTTTCGCTCCTGAAGCAAGCGCCATTTCCAAATTAACCATGGTTAAATATTTACCCAATCCTGGAAACTCTTTAAAATTAACGCCTGTAATTAAATAATGCCATTCCCCGTTATACAAAGCACTTAAAGAAACCGCCTGTTTACGTCCAGCAATTTCTAAAACCACCAATCGCCAATCTAAAGGCAGCTTAATTAAATCACGCCAAGGAGCTCTTTCATGCTCGCGCAGATACGACTCTTCAGAAAAGTTAGTCAGATTAAAATCAAATAATAATTCTAAATCAAGCTCCGATTGCGGACTAATTTTAGCGGTAACCCCTTGCGCCTTTAGAGCCTCAATCTCTTTAACAAAACTGCGCCGTCTTTTAGCTGATAGCCGAGTTTCTAAAAAATCGGAAAAATTATTAATAGATTTTAAAGGTAAAATATACTTATAGTCTTCTAATGGCAATTTAATGGTAAAAGGATCATCGCCGGTAATATCGAAGAATTTGGCAGGCGCGGGTACCAATTCATATAACTGAGGGATTAAATCTTCTCGACCGGGTCGCACAAATGGTCGACTTTCTTCACATGGATCTTCAGCTAAAAATTCATAACCAAATTTGGGATGCCGATCTAAAGGCATTAACCCAACTAAATTAGCATCGGAGTTAGATTGACTTTCATAAGCAGCAATAAAATAGAGAGGGTAAGGATCATGTTTATAAAAGCAATAACGAAAATCCCAGAGATCAAAAATTGATTCTCCGGGACTAAGCTCGTTCCAAAGTTGCCGAGCTGTCTCTAAATCTGTAATCACTTTAAATTCCAACATATATTACCGGGCAATCCCGATCTCTAAAGCCTACCAAATACTCGGCTGTAAATGATAATAAGGAGGATTATCTTTATAGCGCTTAATTGCTAAACGAATAATTTCTTCTAAAAAGTCGCCATAATCCAGGCCAATCATCTCAGCGGAGGCGGAAAAACAACCCTCAGCATCCAGCGATGGGTTAGGATTAAGCTCCAAGACATAAGGGTTATTATTCTTATCAACCCTAATCTCAATCCGACCATAATCATGACAATCTAAAATATTATAAGTATCCAGAGCAATCTCTCCCAAAAGGGCTTCTAATTTCTTGTTTATATTTTTCGGCGGCCGTTGGACAACAATCTTTTTATATTCTCCGCCATCGGTATACTTAGCCTCGAAAGGATAGATATGCCATAAATTTTCTGGTAAGGCGTCAAAAATAGAACGAGATAATGGTAAAACGCGCAAATCATCTTCTTCACTGCCGATGATTGGTACATCATACTCATCGCCGTCAATGTACTCTTCGATTAAAGCCGGTCGACCGATATCTTTTAAGACTTTCTCCAGTTGACGATATAATTCTTCTTTGTTACGCACTACCGAATCATTCGTAATTCCGATGGAGTTGTCTGTATTGGCTGGTTTGATAATCAGCGGATACTTTAAATCATCCCGAATATCATCATCTAAAGAATAAACATAATCCCACTCCGGGGTCGGTATTTTGTGATAACTGAGTAATTTTTTAACTCTAATCTTATCAATACATAGACCGAGAGTAAACGGATTAGAACCAGTATAGGGGATCTGCAAAGTATCCAAGATTGAAGCAACATGCGGCTCTAGTAAACTAGAATTATTAATCCGCTCGCAAACATTAAAGACGAGATCGACATCGCTATTTTTGAGGTCATTAAAAGCCTTGGGCAAGTCATTGAAATCAAAAAAGCTAGTTTTGTAACCCCTCTCTTGTAAATTCTTTTCAATATCTTTGCCGATCACCGTCAGATCATTTTCCACCGCGGTTTCTTGATCAGCCGCGTTCTCATCATACAAATTGCAAGCAATACCGATATGAAGATTACGCTGATTAGAAATCGCCATCCGTCTAATTTTTTCGATTTTACTGCGCCGCTTTAAAATATCAACATTCATAGCCGAAACCGAAAAGGGTGATTTCCGTGTGGTTTTGCCGATTGAAGAGGCGGGATGAAATCTAGCTACTTCATAGCTAACTGCCTTCTCTGCCTCGTTAAGGTTATCCTGAGCATCAAGAGGGTTATGACCCGAGACTAACACCCAACCTAAATATTCATAGCCATCGGGGGGTGATAAAACAGAATCGCCAATCTTTTTTTCAAATTGAAACTCCTTAACGAAAGACCGACGTTTTAAATCCTCCGCAATGTCTAAATTCATGAGAATTCCGGAATGGTCAGATGAAAAAGTACCGCAAGCTAAATATTCATATGGGCCATTGGGAAATTCGAATTTGGGGATGTAGATACCGCAAGTAATCTTAAGAAGATTCTCCACTAAATCGACATGCCAGGCCGCTTTAACACTTGGATAAATTTCATCGCCTCCCAAACGCAAATTGATTTCTAAAGGCACTGGACCATGATCAGTTGATTTGGCTTCAAAATGAATACAACCATTTAAAATACCGAGCTTCTCCAAAGTTTCATCGGCCATAACCAAAAGCTCAGTTTGGTTTTTTGGCGGTAGGTTAGAGGGAGTCATGCGCGTTGTTTCGATAAAAAACGGTTCTTTGGTTTTACCATTATCCGAAATCGTACAAAATTTGATTTTTCCGTTCTGAACCAAAATATCTAAATCCACCTCATCACCATCAATATACTCTTCAACAAAAACCTCTAAACCGTCATTGAGGGCGGATTCAATTTTAGGGGAAATTTCTTTCTTAATATAGTTATAGCTCTCTCGTAATTCGGTTTCGTTATCCACTTTCATAACAAAAGCACTCGCCGCACCGTAAACTGGCTTAACCACTAGAGGAAACTTGAATTGTTTGATGACTTCCTCTAAATCTTTAGCATTTCTTAACGCCCGGAACTTAACTACCGGTAAATTGTTAGCTAAACAAAACTCCCGAAATAAATATTTGTTCCGGACTTGGTTGGCGACCTTGAAGGGGGTGCCAATTAATTTATATTTATCGGCAATTTTAGCAGTTAATAAGACATCGTCTTCTAAAAAAGTGCAGACACCGTCGAGCTTAACTTCGGGATTACCTTTAAGAAATTTATCCAAAGCGTCCAGCGCCTCAATATAATTTAGAGTATCAGTCGCGATACAATAATCAACATAAGGCTGAAAAGTATTGGCTTCTTTACCCAGGAGCACAACCTTTAAACCAAAGCTTTTTGTTTTCTTGATTAAAAACTTTTTCGAGTGTAGAGGATCGCTTGCACTAGCGGTATTAACGATTAGAATCGTCTTGCCAGCTAAACTTTTACGGTTCGCCTCCGGCTCACCGCCATTTTCATTACCGTTCATATAAAATTTTTGTGTCCGATCCGAGCGGATCGATTATGATAGTTATTATTTAATATTATAAGTCACACCGATTTCAATCACTACTTCGCGCGTTCCTGAGGGGACACTAGGCGAAGAAACTGCTCCTCCGGCTCCCATACCACCCTTAGCGTAATCCATGTAAGTCGGTACCGGGCTGATAAAGTTCTCATACCAACCAGTAATATCCTTTAATTTAACACCGGCGGTTTCCGCTAGAGCCACACTTTTATCCTTTGCATCCGCAATCGCTTTTACCCGCGCCTGTTGTTTTAGATCGTTTAAATTTGAGGCATCAAAAGTCAAACTGTTAACCTGATTAGCCCCAGCTTTTGAAGCCGCCGCAATCACTTTACTTAACTTATTAGGATCTTTATCATAACCAGTCACTTTAATAACTAGTTGCTGATTGGCGTTATAGCCCGAAACGACCGAAACGTTATCTTTATAGTCATATTGTGGGTACAAAGAATAGTTCTGAGTTTGGATATCCTCATCCACAACACCCACTACTTTAACCGCTTTAATAATTTCGGCCACCTTAGCATTAAGTTGATTCAAAGCTTCATCTGGTTTAGCTACCTTATCGAGCTGCACCCCTAAAGTAACTACGGCTAAATCGGGATTATAATAAACTTTTCCCTGCCCCGTGATAGTAACAGAGCGCCATTGTTGGTTAACGATTCGATCGCGCAAAATTGCACATACCACAATGCCGGCTAAAAGAATCAAGCCAATAAGAATTAGCCAGAAGCGAGCTTTATGGTGGCCGCAGCAACCGCCCGGTTCACAACAATCTTTTTTGTCTTCCATCATACGATTAAAATTAAATTATTATATTTTATTTATTATAGCACGTTATTAAAAATCCACAATAAAAATCGCCTGAATCTCGACTATTTCTTCAGATAAGCGGCTCGCTGTTTTGGGCTTAGTTTTTCAAGCGCATAGCGCAAAGCGGTTCGGGGCATTTGGCGGCTATACTTATCCAAAAAATTTAACAGCGTTCTTTCCCCGGCCTTCTTTCCGACTTCTCGCAATGTCCAACCGACCGCTTTATGCATTAAATCATGAGAATCTTTTAATAATTTCTGCGCCAAACGAAGAGTCTCCCGGAAGTCACCTTGTTTAATAAAAGCCAAGGTGGCAATCATAGCCATCCGTCGCTGCCATAAATTATTCGAACCAGCCAACTTATCTAGGGTCTTTTTAGTTTCTAAATAACGACCAGCTTTAATTTCCTGCCATAAATAATCACCGAGTATTTTATAGACTGATAAATCAACCAAATCCCAATTATTTATCCGGGTGGAATTTTTAAGATAGAAGCGGACTAAAGATTTCTGTGCCACCGGATCAACCGTTTGATATTGCTTAGTTAAGATTAAAAGTCCAATTAAACGAAATTCATGGTAAGGACTATTTAATAACGTTTGAATATTGACTGGCTTTAAATGAGTATAACGAGCCGCAATTTCTCGCTGCACCGGTACTTTTAGCCCTAAGAAAACATCACCCGCACCATACTGACCTGGATCAGTCTTAAAAAATCGTTGAAGGTTGATCGCTTGAACCGGATTAGCTTCACTTTTTATTTCTTTGATTAAATCTTTAATTCCCCAGGCTTTCATAAACAGAAATGTTATCCTTATCAAGCGCAAGGCTGGTACGCCAAAATTGTCGCCCCACGCGACCAAAATAAACTAATTCTTCACCATCGGCACTGATAAATAGAGGATAAATCGTGTCGTAAGCACGGCTCTCACCATTATTAAATACTAAGATATCACCGGCCTCAATCCTAGTTTTATAAACAAAATAGCGGCTATCAGGGGTAAAAAATCGCGGCGGCAGGGTCCAATCATATAATTTCCCCGGCTGACCGTCTAAGACCACAACCTCTTTCCCCCCTTGTTTAGCGCCATAGGCGAAGTGGCGACCATCAGGACTAAACATCATAAAAGTAATTTTGTCATAAGCGGAACCAGGCTGACCGTTTAAAGCTACTCTTTCAGTATTAATTTCTTTTAAGACGTAAGCAAAACTATTGCCATTAGGAGCGGCCAAAAAAGTCAAAGCATCAAAATTAGTCTGATCCTCAGGCACAGTGAATGTCCCCTCAATTAAGGGCGCCGTAGCGATTTCCATATTTAATGGTTGGCTAGTAACCACACTAGAGCGACAACCAAACGTACTAAAATCCAATAAATTATTACCGACCAGTTTCCATAAGAAAGGCCAAATAATTAAGGCTAAGACAATTACCCCCATCCCACTGTAAAAATTTCTTTTAGCGGCTAGAGATAATTTAATGTTTTTTTTGTTTTTAGTAGCCATAGATGAATTTTAATAATGATAAGTTTTATTTTTTAAAATTGTCGCCGCGCGGTAAATCTGTTCTAACAAAACTACTCGGGCGAGTTCATGGGGAAAAGTCAGAGGAGATAAAGAAATAGCTGGATATCTTTCATAAAGAGCGGCACTAAAACCTAAAGCGCCACTAATCACTAAAACGAGGCTTTGACCGCCCCCGGCTTGATCTTCGAGCCAGAGAGCAAATTTTTCCGAATTAAAAGATCGGCCTCGTTCCGCTAGGAGAAAAATTTTAGCTTGAGCAGTCTGACGCAAAAAATTACTAATTCTTTGACCTTCAAGAGCCTTAGCAGCTTCATGATTATTATCGCGCCAAGCGACCGCCGGCAACTCCACCAACTTTAAACGCGCATACGGCTTTAGTCGTTTAAGATACTGAGCGGCCGCGCCGGCGTAAAACTCGTCTTTAAGTTTGCCGATTGTTACTAAAGTTAAATCAAACATAGTAAATTTATTATAGCACGAAAAATAAAAAAAATCTCTTTTAAACCCCTGTATTTATCGAGGTTTTATAACCCTTGACAAATATCAATTAGACTATTAACATGAAATTTATCGATAAATAATTCTAACCCTAAAAACACGGAGGCACAATGACTGCGAATGACAAAAGATCGATGCTGATCAGAGAAGATGAAGTTGTTCTAAAAATTGAAAAATTATTTGATCAGCAAGTGAAAAAATTGTTGGTTCTTTCAAATTTTGACGAGGAGGATTGTAGCCTGATGATTTCCTCTCTTCTAGAATTAGTTAAATCATTTGGTCCGAGACAAAAACCATTTGCTGTGAGTTTTCAGCAAAAATTTGATCAAAGAATCTTTGAATTCTTAGATGAGAGAGCTGATCATCTTTCTCAAAAAGAGTTAATAGAAATTAAACTAATTATTGAAAGAATCATCAACCCTCAGGATGCCGGCGAGAACAATATTGAAGATAAAACGGTAATTGATGATCAACCCGACTCTATTAATCAGGTAACTGATGCCCTTTGCCAGACTAATTCAACTATTCTGGACATCGTTGCCACTAAGAAAATTGCTCAGACC
>Ga0074195_1001645_pt1 | contig 29510 bp, 30 predicted proteins | sample EPASupsiteHSE623_FD_64525 | JGI IMG/M metagenome (GOLD analysis project Ga0074195, IMG submission 64525) | Bioremediated contaminated groundwater from EPA Superfund site, New Mexico - Sample HSE6-23 | ecosystem: Environmental > Aquatic > Deep subsurface > Groundwater > Contaminated ... | reverse complement strand
TGGAATTACTATTTTTCGTGAAGCGTTGACAGTCCGCTATATTGTCGGGATGCTCATTGTTTTCTTGGGGCTTTATTTAATTTTAACGAAGTAAAGGCAAGGGGATGTTCCTTAAAAAATAAATAATTTTTGGGGATAGGGGCATCCTTCAATATTTCAATTAAACGAATGGCGGGAAGTAAAATAAACAGTCATAAATCTTCAATAATGAGACCTTGCAGACACTGTGTCTGCAACAATTGTAGAAAATGTTTCTACAGAATTTAAAATCCCAGCAAAGCCAATACAGGCTTTGGTTTGAACAATTAAGTATTATTGGTATTCACTGTGAATACCAATAATGAAAACCTTTTTATAAATGTCTTTTTTGGAGTACAGGACACTTAGGGGACATCCTTCAATTATTCTTCAATTGACAACGTTTCATGTCAGGTTTACATAAGGTATTGAGAAGATCGTTGACGAAAGTTCTCAATTATGCTAACTTGGTTTTATGAGATACACCATTGAGTACTTTCATCCGTATGTAAAAAAAGAAATTGAGGATTGGCCCGCCGACGTTCTGGCTGACTATGCGCGAATTGTAGAGTTGCTCATGGAGTTCGGGCCACATTTACGTATGCCACATTCACGGGCTATGGGGGATGGGTTATTTGAATTGAGGCCTCGAAGCTCTGAAGGTGTTGGAAGGGTATTTTATTGTTTCATGATAAATCAACGTATCGTGATACTTCATGCATTTATCAAAAAGACACGGGAAACCCCAAAAAGAGAATTAAAGCTGGCCCGTAAAAGAATGAAGGAGGTTAAAAATGACTGACATTAAGTACGATCCTGTGCCTCACGACCACGAGGCATTCTTGAATAAGGCCCGGAAACATCAAGGTTTTAGCGAAGCATATGACAACTTAGAGGAAGAATATATGCTTGTTCGTGAGATGCTGTCTGCCCGCTCAGAGTCCGGTCTCACACAGGAAGCTGTTGCAAAACTGATGGGTACCACTAAGAGTGCAGTATCACGTCTGGAATCAGCGGGTAAACATGCTCCGTCAATTACAACGCTCAAGAGGTATGCAAAAGCCGTTGGTTGTGATCTGCAAATCAAGTTAGTTCCTAAAAACAGCCCAACAAAACGCTCCACGCAATCGGCAACAAAAGACGTTGCTGCTGGGTGAGCTTGTTGTTGGACACAAATGGGCAATAATGATTGATTTTAAAGGACATATTGGAATGAATAAAAGTGTACTCATAATAGTTTTTTCGGTCTTTGTTCTCTCTCTATCCGTATTACCCGTCAGCGCTGTTGATAAAACGCTACCATCCGGGAGAATGATGGCTATCGCAACAGATCATGAACAATTCATCCGACAAGCTTTTGACTTGGCAATCAGTGCCGGAAAAAAAGGCAATCACCCCTTCGGTGCCGTCCTGGTTCATCAGGGCAAAGCCATTCTGACTGCTGAAAACACGGTGAATACTGACAACGATTTTTCTCATCACGCGGAAGCAAACCTCCTGGCAAGGGCCAATCGAGAATTTTCACGCGAAGTGCTCCGACAGAGCACTATATACACCAGTGATGGGCTGGGAAGCCCTGCGATAAAGTAGGTGGGCGGCTCCCTCTATAAATCTTGGGATGGGAGGCCAAGGGGCCGTTGATGGAATATGGACATTTAATGAGGTTATAAGTCTTCCTTCTGTATAGGTAAGATTTGGTTCCTCGCAAAACCTATTTTATCACTTCTCAAGGATGCCTTGAATGGTATCATGCACACGGAGGTAACCAATGAAGAAGAATCTTATCCTGTTTGTGTTTATGCTGTATGCTGTGGCTGCCGGTATGGTTGCTAATGCGTCGCCTCCGGTTCGGCCTTACACCGGCGGTCCCACCGGGTCGGAAATTGAAGCACAGCTTCTGAAAGAAAAGGAAGCTCTTCCGCCGTATCCTGTGAAAAGCCCTCAGGAACTCTGGCAGGAAGGGGAATGCCTGTTTGTCAAGAAGCAGTACGGTGAGGGCGTCGTGTTGATGCGTGCCGGCCTGAAGGCCTCTCCGGATGCTCAACGGCAGGAGAAACTGGCTAAATTTGAAGCAGATCTGGCGCGTCATAAGCAAGCAGCTCAAGACAAACGCAATCAGGGAAAAGACTGGCAGGAACGCGGAAATATGTCCAAGGCCGCGGCGGTATACCAGGACAGTTTGCGTGAGTGGCCGGATGTACTGCTTGAGCTTCACGTGCGCAATCTTAATTTCCCAAAATCCGTGGAGAAAAACAATGCAGAAATAGTGGAGATGGCTCCATGCGACATCCTTGACGTAAGTGCTGTTGACGTGCCGGCGGATTTTTCGATGGAATATGCACCAGGAACCGACAAGAGTGATCGTAGAACCGTAAGGACTGATAAAATTTTTGGCGATGGCCGAGTGGTCAGATACTCAACAAGCCGCTCGTCGTATAGACAGGCTGGCCCGCCGCAATATACAACAGCAGCGAAGAGAATCCCCGAAATGGCGGTGCGACGGCTATACGCCGCAACGCAGGCTTGTTCTTTTAACGAGCTGGGATCATACAGAAAGAAAAATGATTCCAATAAATGGGGGACACCGTGGAAACTCACTCTTAAAGCGGACGAGAAACAACACTCGGCGTCTGTCTTGCGCACATACGTAAGTCGCTTCGAGTATGTCCTCTCACTGTTCAACAAAACGGTTGAGGGGTATTGAACTAACAAACATAACAAAAAGGGAGACTGGGGACACTTAGTGGACGTTCCATAAAAACTAAATAACTATGAAATAATGTATCCTTACAACGAAAAAAAACTATAAAGTGGATGTGGAGACATACTTCAATATTTCAATTAAACGAATGGCGGGAAGTAAAATAAACAGTCATAAATCTTCAATAATGAGACTTTGCGGACACTGTGTCCGCAACATTGCGGAAACTGTTGCCGCAGAATATTAAAATCCCAGCAAAGCCAATACAGGCTTTGGTTTAAACAATTAAGTATTATTGGTATTCACTGTGAATACCAATAATGAAAACCTTTTTAAAATGTCTTTTTTGGAGTACATGAAGGCAAAAAAGGAGGTTTTAGAATGGCTGGGTTTCCTTTCAATGAAGAGTTAAGAGAAGAATAAAGACAACAAGCAGAATAGGGGGTATAATAAAACAAGAGCATGGAAAAACCGATAGAGACAAAAAAGGGGCTTTGGGGGCCAGGTCTTGTTTCTTGCAGGATTGCATAATTTGGTTTTTTTCATGGCACAATCCCTCCGTATAGAATACCCTGGTGCCTTTGCTGTATTACCTCACGGGGCAATGCGGGAATATAGGCCATGCACATCTTGCTGCCGGTTTTTCCGGATAAATTTCTTTTCCGGCTTTATTCGTGAGAAATCGGACTTTTCCTGTAAGAATTGTTTTTCAAACGAGTATCTGTCCTTTGATGCGGACTGGGGATCGTTTTTTTAGGGTCTACCCAATCTGCCCATTTAAAGTTTTCTATTACCTTGGCCTGGTAACTGTCTTCCAGGGGGCGGCTGAAAACATCATTGACGTGTTTCCATTGATAGTAACGCATCAGATCAACCTGGTAGGGTGTCTGTTTCCCGTCAGCCTTTTTTACGACGTTTTTCAGGTGTATCACCTCTTCCCTGTTTGTCTGAGGTTTCCAGGAAATCTTGCCGGGAAGGACAACGGGCTCTCCGGGGATGTTGTCTATTCCATGTTTCCATGTGGCAAGGACTGCAACGCCCGTATCTTCACGGTATAGAACAAGGGCGTGACCGTACTTTTTATCCTTAAAAAACCCGAGGTTTCCGTACTGTAAACGTGCTCCTGTGAGAAATGCAACAGCATCACTCCAGCATGGAGAGGGTCCCGAGATACCCCAAAGAACGCTCCTGTCGATTATACCGTCGGGAAAAAGGATATCGAATGCCATTTTGGCGCTGGCAGCGGCATGGCTCAAACCTTCGCAGTCATGACCATGAAACTTTACTATATCTTTCATTGTCACCGCATAAGTATAAGGATAATATCTCCCCTGCGTGCCCTTTGTAGCAAGAATCTCGAATACAGGTGCATAAGGTTTTGACACCATCGGAGCATACCATGTAGGAATGCGATCGGGTTGATCGACCCCGGTTTCAATAAAGATGTCAACCCCCTGCCTGTAAGTTGGTTCACCAGACCATGCTGAAAAAGGGGATGATAACGAGCATAAGAAAAAAAGAGAAAACAAAATACCTGGATATATATACATCCGACACCGATAGTTTTTCATCGAGCACCTCCTGCTGGACATCTGTTAATATAGCATTTCAGCGATATTGCGTCAATATTAGTCCTTATTAGTCATTATTAGTCATAATTGATGCCTATTGGAAAGTATATTGAATAATTCATGGTAAGCTTTACTATGTTAGCGGTTACCTGAGTTCTTTGTGGTCATATAAATGCCCTGCCAAATAAGTATTTAAAATTGATTAAGGGGAATAGAGAGAAGGAACATTTTCCGGAACGACAGGGATCGGAATGATCTCTTAGATCGGTTGGCTTCTCTTTTACCGGAAACTAAAACTGTTTGTTATGCCTGGGCCTTTATTCCCAATCATGCCCACTTTCTACTGAGAAGCGGTCCTTTGGGAATAGCCTTCCTCATGAGGAAGCTCCTTACAGGATATGTTGTTTCTTTCAACCGTCGTTATCACAGAACAGGCCAACTCTTCCAAAACCGTTACAAGTCGATAATCTGCCAGGAAGATGCCTATTTTACAGAACTCGTTCGTTATATTCATCTTAATCCACTCAGAACCAAAGTCGTATCCACCCTTGACGAGCTTGATCGTTTTGCTTATTCCGGCCACGGCGCTGTCATGGGAAGAAAAGAAAGGTCCTGGCAGGATGCAGACTATGTACTGCACTTCTTCGGAAAAAATACCGGGGACGCAAGAACAGCATATCATTCATATGTTGAAGACGGCATACATCATGGCAGAAGAGAGGAACTATCCGGAGGAGGGCTCGTAAGAAGTCTCGGGGGATGGTCGGAGATAAAAGGCCAAAGACAGAGGGTCAAGGGGGACCAGCGGATACTGGGTGACAGTGGTTTTGTTTTAAAAATCCTGGCAGAAGCAGGCGAACATTATGAGCGTAAATTTGCACTTAAGAACAAGGGGCATACCCTGGAAAGCATAGCAGAGAAAGTCTCAACCCTTTATAACGTCAGCCGGGAAGAAATGCTCTCAAAAAACCGTCGGAAGACAATTGTTGAGGCTCGAAGCCTATTCTGTCATATTGCCGTCCATGACCTCAACGTTACAGTAACGGATGTGGCAAGACTTGTTGGCATGGCACCCTCGGCCATCAGTTATGCGGTAATGAGGGGGAAGAAGATAGCGGAAGAAAAGGAGTTGAAGATAATGGAAGAGTTATTGAAATGAAGGATGTTCATATGCCTGATGTCTCAAGATGAAGAAGTGGCATTCGGGGCGCATTAATTGGTTAGCCAATCACTGTCCTCTATTGTCAACACATGGGGATGTATTGTAAAATAGGGAGAGAAAGAGGAGTGTGTGAATTATGAAAGTGCAGTTGTGGATTATTTATGCTTCTATTACTGCAGTTTGTCTTGCATCGGCAGATTGTTTTATCAAACTGGCAGCGGGGCGTATCTCAAGCAGTCTTGGTTTACTTGTTTATGGTGGATGTACTTTTGCTACAGGTCTTGTCTGGGTCTTTTCGCAGCGACTGCAAAATATTCCTATGCAAACAGATTTATTGGGTTTTTTCTATGCCCTCGGTGTAGGTGTGTCCTTCAGTGCTGTTACTATCGGTCTGTATGCAACCTTTAATGCCGGAGCACCAATCTCTCTTGCTTCCCCTCTTGTTCGCCTTGGCGGACTTATTTTTGCCAGCATCGTTGGAATTACTATTTTTCGTGAAGCGTTGACAGTCCGCTATATTGTCGGGATGCTCATTGTTTTCTTGGGGCTTTATTTAATTTTAACGAAGTAAAGGCAAGGGGATGTTCCTTAAAAAATAAAGAAATTGCTTTCTTCAAACTCTGATGGCACAGCCTTTAGTGGTAACCACTGCCAGAGGCAGTGGTTTTGAAAGGAATAAATGCGTGCAGCCGATCGGCCTGAAATCAGGCCTCTGACCTGACGCCGGCGTTGAGCGAAAAACCGGCGATCAATGGAATAGAGTGGGAGCTCCGTGATCACTAATGAACAGATGACTGACAAAGTAACGACTGAGAGAGATTATACAGCAGAACGGGACATTGCCATCGACTATTTGCGCTCGTTTGTTATAGTTCTCGTGGTCTTCATGCACGCTTTTCTGGCCTATACCCCCTTAATACCTTTTGACCCCACCAGCTATATTAACTCAGCGGCTCCCGTAGTCGATCCTAACCGCTGTGCAATCTTTGACTTCACATTTCACTTCCTTGACATGTTTCTAATGCCCCTCATGTTTCTGATCTCCGGTCTCTTTACCCTTCCCAGTCTCGACCGCAAGGGGGGCGGGCGTTTTCTGGCAGAACGCTATAAGCGCCTCGGGCTTCCCTATCTGGTTGCATCGGTGGCCCTCATGCCCTTCGCACACTGGCCCTCTCGACTACTGTCATCAGCCCCGCCGGATCCTCCACACTGGATCGCTTTCTTTACGGTCGGAGGGTGGCCTGCGGGACCCCTCTGGTTCCTCTGGGTGCTTCTGGTCTTTAACAGCATTTTTGCACTCATGTACCGTTACACACCCTCAATAGTGGAGAAAATACGGTATCAACCCACCGTCTTCATGGTTTTTCTCTTTACCATCCTTGCATATCTCCCCATGGGTTTGATCTTCCCGCACTGGTTATGGGTACACTTTGGCGGACCTTTCCATGTGCAGACAAACCGAATTGTATTGTACTTCATCTATTTTGTCCTGGGTGCGGCATTAGGCGCCGGGCAGGGACTGAAAAGTATCCGCTGGCCCTCCCACTGGGGATGGTGGGCGCTGATAGGTGTCATCTCGTTCCTGGTATACTCCATGTCTGATCCAGCCGCACGGCTGGGCGGCCTCACACCTGCTGTGATGCTCAACGGCATTGCATTCTCAACAGGCTGCGCCGGTATGAGTCTCGCTTCCCTGGGCGCCTTTCGGCAGTTTATCCATAGAAACCGGGCGTTTATGGACAGCCTCACAGCAAATGCGTACAGCATCTATATCATCCACTACTGCTTCATTACCTGGTTTCAGTTCACACTTATAACAGTTTCGTGGCCTGCCTGGATGAAGTGCATGATCGTTTTTACTCTTAGCCTCGGCATGAGTTGGGCCGCAAGTGCTGTTTTGAGGCTGATTCCCACGATACGCCGGATCTTGTAGAAGTATATGCCGGAGCACATGGAGGATGTTCCTGACTATGGTGAACAGATGGCAACAATATAAAAATATGCGCATTATAGAAATCAGAGGCACAAGGCAATGAACCTCCCCACAGCAGAGCTACGAGGTATCAGAGGAATGAGGCCACATAATTATGCCCCCTCACCCTGCCCTCTCCCGCAAGGGGCGAGGGAATGTGGTTACCCCGCAGCTTAAGCTGCGAGGAATCATCAGATTAAAAATAAGGAGTATTAAATGAACGTATGTTTTTATGGAGTTGGCGGAGTAGGCGGTTATTATGGAACTCTTCTGACAAGGCATTTTAACGAAACCGGCAGGGGCAACACTTTTTTTATAGCAAGGGGTGCACATAAAGATGCTGTTTTAGAAAAAGGTTTACTCCTGAAGAAAGCTGGGGGAAAAGAAGAAATTCTTGTTAAACCCTATTTTTGTTCGGATTCTGTTGATGATTTGCCTGTTTTTGACATAGTTGTTGTATCGGTTAAGGGTTACGATTTGGATAATGCAACAAAAGAAGTCAATAGAATTACAGATAAAAGTTCCGTAATTCTGCCCCTTTTAAACGGCGCTGATATTTATGAACGGATGAGACAACATTTAAAAGAAGGATATATTTTGCCGGCCTGTTTGTATTTAGGCACTCATGTAGAATCACCCGGCATTATTTTTCAAAACGGCGGGAGCGGCCAGATATCAATTGGGAAAGACCCGTTGTATCCTGAGTTTTATCCTGAAAAACTAATCAATCTTTTTAAAAATGCAGGCATTTTGATTGAATTTTTTGAAGATGTGAATATTGAAATATGGACAAAATTCATTTTCATTGCACCATTTGCCTTAGTAACGGCGACCTATGAAAAAACAATCGGTGAAGCAGCAGCCGACGAGAACCTCGGCATTCTTGTAAAGAATATTATGCAGGAAATCGCATTGATTGCAAAGGCTCTCAAGATAGAACTTCCATCCGATATTGTTGAAAAATCCTTTTTAAAAGCCAACCAGTTTCCTTTTGAAACAAAAACATCATTTCAGAGAGATGTTGAAACAAAAGGCAGGCAAAGCGAATGGGATTTGTTTGGAGGGACAGTCATGCGATATGCTGAAAGACTTAATCTTCCCGCTGATCATACAAAAGCAACTCTTGATAAATTGTTGCGGGATTTGTAATTGATTACATCTGCTTCTATAAGTTTACAAAAATATAATCACAACACAGCCATACAGTACATCCTCAAGACTTCGCGCTGATAGCTGTATTAGCAGGAGCAAAGTCCAGGAGATATATTCATTGAAATTTAATTTAATACATGATAAGGATTTCATCTAAGCAGTAATCGTCCGATTTGCAAGGGAAGTGAAGTGAAAATCTTCCGCTGTCCCGCAACTGTGACGGGTTAAAGGCAACGCACGGCATATGCCGGCCACTGTCCTGAAAAGGATGGGAAGGCGCGTTAAGCTTAATACCCGCAAGTCAGGAAACCTTGGATTGGACCATCAAAAACACTGTCCTTACGAGGCATAGGGAGGTTACACATGAAACACGCATTATCAATTTTTCTTCTGTTCCTGATTTTATTCATTTCCCATAACGCACAATGCCTGCAACCCCACAGTTTAGACGAAATTGTTGTAACTGCAACAAGGGTCGAAACACCGGTGGAAGAGGTGGCAAGCTCGATCAGCATCGTAACATCAAAAGAAATAGAGGACAAAAAGGAACCTATGGTGCTTGATGTCCTCCGCGGGTTGCCCGGTGTCGACGTAACACAAACCGGTGGGCTGGGCAGGTCATCGTCCATATACATGCGGGGCGCCAATCCGGAACATACTCTTGTATTGATCGACGGCATGGAAGTAAATGATGTTATGCACTTCGGCAGGCTCTATGATTTTTCAGACCTTACCGTTGACAATATTGAACGCATCGAGGTTTTACGTGGGCCTCAGAGCACACTCTACGGTTCAGGGGCTATAGGCGGCGTTATCAACATGATTACAAAGAAAGGCGAGGGAAAACCAAAGTTTTTTCTATCCGGAGAGGGCGGCTCCTATAATACATTCAGGGAGTCTGCCGGGTTGGAGGGCTCTTTAAAAAACTTTTACTATTCTTTGGGAGGTTCTCATATTAACTCAAAGGGTATTTCGTCGGCCAACAGAAGGGATGGCAATATTGAAACAGACGGGTATGATAATGCCTCCCTTTCATCAAGGTTCGGTTTTACCATTGGAAAACACGTCAATACCGATTTTGTTGTCCATTACACCAAGGCAAGATCGGACATCGACAATGGTGGGGGTCAAGGGAAGGATGATGTAAACAGCATATACAAAACTGTCCAGCTTCTTTTAAAGGGAAAGGCGGATATTTCCCTTTTTGAAGGAAAATGGATACAGTCCATAGAGTTCGCTACCAACTCGAATGACAGAACATACTTTAACCCCAGAGATTTTCAGCATGTTAATGATTCAGAAAGATCGAGCTACAACGGAAGACTTGACAAAATAGGATGGCAACATGTTGTTGAGGTGCATAGAACAAATACACTCACTTTTGGCGTTGAATACAAGGAAGAAACTGGAAAATCAGATTACCGCTGGATAAATGCCTGGGGCACAGGGGCAACGCTCTTCCCTGAAAAATCGGCTCATAACACAGGCTATTACATGCAGGATCAAATTAAGATAGGAGAACAGTTTTTCGGAACCGCGGGCATTCGTCTGGATGATCACAGCGAGATAGGATCGAAAATCACATACCGGATTGCTCCTGCTTACTTCATAAAAAAGACAGGGACAAAGATACGGGGGACATACGGCACCGGAGAGAGAGCTCCTTCCCTGTATCAACTCTATGCGCCCGCAACAGTGTGGGGACCTGTGGGTAATGTCAATTTGAAACCTGAGGAGAGCAAAGGTTGGGATTTAGGTATTGACCAGGATATTTTCAATGAAAAAATCACCCTCGGGATTACATATTTCAACAACAAATTTAAAAATCTCATAGATTACGATAATGCCCTCGGTTACGTGAACATCGGAAAGGCAAGAACTGACGGATTGGAGTTCTCAACCAGAATTAAAGCAAGAGACGATCTGACATTCAATCTCAGCTATACCTACATGGACACCGAAAACCAGGATACCGGAGAATCTTTATTGAGAAGACCGAAAAACAAGTTCAGCGCTGATACAAACTACAGTTATTCAGAAAAAGGGAGTGTCCATCTCAGGATTCTTTACACAGGCCAAAGAAGAGACTGGATGCCTTATCCAACAAGCGGGATAGTCGGAGGGCATACATTGGTAAACATTGCAACCAAATATAATATAACTAAGCAAATCCAGCTTTTCGGAAGGATTGAAAACCTCCTTAACAGAAAATACCAGGAGGTCTACGGATATGGAACACCCGGCTTTTCCATGTATGGAGGGGTGAAATTTGCCTTTTGACCGTAGCGGAAAAACTGTAGAAAAACTTTCCGGAAAAACCAGGAAAAGTGATACACACAAAACAATTAAAAGAGGTAGATAATGTCCGGTGATAAAGAAATTAAAGATGTAACATCCCGACTGAAAGAAATTTTTACCAATGCTGTTGAAAAAACGGCTGCACCCAACATACTGTTCTCCGGCGGCCTTGATACAAGTATCATTGCAGGCATTGTATGCCGCATCTATGACCCTTCTGAAGTTCATGCCGTTACAATAAATCTTCTTTCTGAGGGTGAAGACCTCCAATATTCAAAGGAACTTGCGCAAGCCCTGCAATTCCATCATACCATGAGATCAATCAGCATCGATGAAGCTATTGCGGCCATTCCCGTTGTAATCGAAATGCTGGGAAGTTTCGATCCTGCAATACCTAATGATATTACAGTCTACTACGGGTTAGAAACCTTATCCGATATGGGCTTCGCTTTATCTATGACAGGGGACGGAGCAGACGAACTTTTTGGCGGCTATGATTTTATGAAAGAGATTGATGATTTGCCGGGTTATATAAGAAGAATCACCTCGCGCATGTCTTTCAGTTCCAATGTCCTTGCCGATTTCCTGGCAATGGATGTAAAGCAGCCTTTTCTTAAAAAAGAAGTAATTGAATTCGCCCTGGAAATACCTAATGAGTTAAGGATTCGGGAAGAAAACGGGACAATCCACGGCAAATGGGTGCTCAGAAAAGCATTTGAAGACCTTCTTCCGTCCAGGTTCATCTGGCAGGGAAAGAGACCTCTTGAATACGGCTCCGGTATGACAAAACTCAGGGAAATTATCTCTTCAATGGTCAGCGACGAGGAGTTTCAGAATAATCCTTATCCTATTAAATTTTTTAACAAAGAACATTTCTATTACTACAAGGTCTTTCGTGAAGTTGGCAACACGATCCCGGAACCTGAAGAAGGAGAAAAAGCATGTCCCGGCTGCGGTGCAGGCATGTCCGTCAATTCCTTCCACTGCCATGTGTGCGGATATGTGCTTGAATGGAGATTATAAATTATCAAAAGGAGGCTATTATGAAGACATTTTGTTCCTGGAGCGGAGGAAAGGATTGCGCGCTGGCATTCTATGAAGCAACCAAATCCGGCATGAAAATCACACACCTGCTCAATATGGCAACAGAAAACGGCGAGCATTCACGTACTCACGGCCTTACATCAGAGATGCTTACCTCTCAGTCTGAAGCGCTCAACATCGGCCTGGTGCAACAGAAGGCATCCTGGGACACCTATGAAAATGAATTCAAGAAAATCGTTTCAATCATCAAAGATGATGATGCACTGAGAGGTGTTTTCGGGGATATCGACATGATTGAACACAGGGACTGGGTGGAGCGAGTATGCTCAGAATCGGGAGTAGAACCCATGCTCCCCCTGTGGTTGAGAGAAAGAGAGGAACTCCTCAACTCCTTTATCGACGCAGGTTTTAAGGCCATTGTTGTTGCAACAGATAAACGATATTTAGGTGAAGAATGGCTCGGCAGGGAAATAAACAGGGCATTTATGGATGATCTAAGGGCATTGAATAATGTTGATCTTAGCGGAGAAAAAGGAGAGTATCATACCTTTGTCTATGACGGCCCTATTTTTGAAAAACCTGTGGAATTCAGCGTCATAAAAAAGTCATTAACGGATTCAAACTGGTTGCTGGAGCTTGCACCTCATAAACAAGTGTAATTGAAAAAATTATGCAGAGACACGTTGTAACCACATTTTTTCTTGTTCTTTATGTTTGTACAGCTTTTTTTATCCTGGCTGCCCCTTGTACAGGCGAGCCTTTGGCAAAAGATATACCGAAAAGAATTATTTCCTTGAGTCCCGCCATTACAGAAGCTCTATACCTCCTTGGGGTTGAAGACCGTGTCATCGGCGTTACCACGTACTGTCAGAAACCCCCTGATGCTGCAACAAAAGAAAAAATAGGCACAATATTAGAAATCAATACGGAAAAAGTAATCAAACTCAAACCCGACCTCGTAATCGGTACAGGACTTACAAATTCTAAAGATATTAAGAAATTAAAAGATCTTGGAATCAATATAGTGACTTTCGACATCTCAAAAGAATTTGACCGGCTCTGTCACATTTTCCTTGAACTCGGCAAATTGCTGGGAAAAGAAGAACGGGCACGTATTATGGTAGTTGAATCAAAAAAAAGAATAGCGAAAACACAAAAAAAAGTTGGAGGTCTCCCGCGTAAAAAGGTCTTTGTCCAGCTCGGTTCCAAACCGCTTTTTGCAGCCACAAGGGATTACTTTATCAATGATCTTATAGAATTTGCAGGAGGTACAAATATTTTCAAAGATGCAAAGTCCGGTCTTATAAGCAGGGAAGAAGTGGTGCGCCGCAATCCCGACATAGTGATTATTACAACTATGGGTATTGCAGGGGAAAAAGAGCAAAAATCGTGGCAGCAATACAGAACCATAAATGCTGTGAAAAACAAGCATATATATCTCGTAGATTCCGACAAAATATGCAGCCCCACACCGGTCAGTTTTGCAGAATTGCTTGAAGAGATTGTAAAAATACTGCATCCTGAGGTATTCAAAGGATAGGCAATGAAGAAGACTATATTAAACTGGCAGTCCTCCATAATTATTTCAGCGGGATTCCTTCTTGCCGCAAGCCTCTATTCGTTGAGCAGCGGCTCTGCCGACATAACCCTTAAAGATATCATACCAACACTGCTGAAAGGCAGCGGAACCCCTGAATTCAGCATTCTTTTTAATATACGGATACCCAGAATCATGCTGGGATTCGCCGTCGGAGGTTCTTTAAGCCTTGCCGGTGTTATACTTCAGGGCATGTTCCGCAATCCCCTTGTTGAACCTTATACGCTGGGCATTTCAGGAGGAGCTGCCCTTGGTGTTGCTCTCTGTATTATTCTGGGACTGCACAGAATATTCCCCGACCTTGCCATGCCGCTTTTCGGATTCATAGGCGCCTTTGCTGTGGCTCTTCCCATTTCTCTTATAAATATACGGAAAGGTGCGGTTAAGACAGAGGGCCTCCTTCTTACAGGCGTCATGATAAGCTACATCTCTTCCTCTATAGTTACCCTTATATTGGCCATATCGCGCACTGAAGACCTCCAGGGCATCATATTCTGGATAATGGGCTCTTTGGAAGAACCGAGCTGGCCGCTTATCTCCATTGTTCTTTTTATTTCTTTGACCTGCCTTATCCTGTCTTATGTTTTCTCTTTAGACTTAAATGCCCTTGCTCTCGGCGAAGAAGAAGCCATCCATCTCGGCATAAATGTGGAAAGGGCAAAAAAAATGCTCTTTCTCATCGCATCGGTTTTAACAGGCGTCAGCGTATCCATTGCAGGGATAATCGGTTTTGTCGGGCTTGTTGTCCCTCACTTTGTAAGGATGCTTGCAGGGTATGACCACAGGGTACTTCTGGTTATGTCATTTCTTACAGGCGCGGGATTTCTCATATTTTGCGATACTCTGGCGCGGACGATCATTTCACCTGTGGAACTTCCCGTAGGAGTAATAACAGGCATACTCGGAGGGAGCCTTTTTGTCTACGCCCTGAGCAAAAGGTTTTTAAGATGATAGAAATAAATAATTTTTCATGCGGATACGGCTCCAATGTCATACTGGACAACATTGACCTTCGAATAAATAAAGGGGAATTTGTAGGCATCATCGGCCCTAACGGATCAGGAAAGACTACTTTGCTTCGTGGTATTACCCGGTTAGTGAAGTCCTTTGGAGGGATGATCCGTTTCAACGGGAAAGATACGAGGGAGATAAGTTTCAGAGAGCTCGCGCAAAACATTGCCGTAGTTTCCCAGGGTATACCTTCAACAATGATGACTGTTGAAGAATATGTCCTTCTGGGCAGGCTTCCCCATTACAGGAAATTCCAGTTGTTCGAAACAGAGAAAGATGTTGAACTTGCCGGACACTGTATGGAAATCACCGATGTAATAAGGTTTAAAGACAGGTATATCTCACAGTTGAGCAGCGGGGAGGTACAACTGGCGCTTATTGCAAGGGCGCTCACACAGGAGCCGGTTCTGCTGCTGCTTGATGAACCTACTGCCCATCTGGATATTACTCACCAGGTGGGGATCCTCGATCTTATCAAAAAACTGAATATGGAGTATGCCCTTACCATCATCATCGTGCTTCACGATCTCAACCTTGCCGCAGAATACTGCGACCGCCTCGTTCTCATGGACAAAGGCACCATAAAAAAAGTAGGGGAACCCGAGGATGTTCTGAATTACAGGGATATTGAAGAGGTTTATAAGACGGTTGTTGTTGTGGAAACAAACCCCCTGTCTTCCAAACCCTTTGTGCTTGTTGTGCCTGAGGAGGTAAAGAAACGATGCAAAAGATAACAATCGTGCTTGGAGGCGCCAGGAGCGGAAAAAGTTACTACGCGCTGACAGAGGCGTCACGCATAAAAGGAAAAAAGGCCTTTGTCGCGACAGCAGAGGCCCTTGACGACGAGATGCATATCCGCATAGAAAATCACAAAAAGGAAAGGGGCAGCGACTGGGATACCTATGAAGAACCTCTTCATATAGCGCCTCTAATTGAAAGGATCAAAGGAAAATACGACGTCATTCTGTTAGATTGTCTTACTCTATGGGTCTCAAACATCATGCATGCCGGCTTCGACATTGCAGTAGAAACAGAGAAACTTATTTCCTCAATCTCAATCACCCCCCCTGCCCCGCTCTATATAATCTCAAATGAAGTAGGGCTTGGACTTGTCCCCGAATCCCCCCTCGGGAGAGAATACAGGGATAATCTTGGACACGTAAACAGGCTGGTTGCACAAGCAGCAACAGATGTAATTTTCATGGTCGCAGGTATACCATTAAAAGTGAAGGCACCATGATAATTTTATGAAATGGCTACAAAGATTGAATAATGATAAACCAGAGAGAGGAAGCGTGAAGTATGGGAAATGAAGAAATTATTCTTCATTTCCGCCGGATTCACATAATCATATATGTGAATCCGGCTTGGATGGGCAGCGGCATGGAAGAAATGCAGCAGATGTGGATGAGATGCAAGCCTTGCAGGCCGCAGACGTACTTAATGTACGTCGGAGGATCGCAAGGCGCGGCAGATCGCCGCAGATGAGTATTTCTTCCATGCCGCTGACCGACCAAGAGAAAAACCGGAAATAATATAACAAATACTCAACAAACATAAGGGAGACAAATGCAATGAAGAAGCTCACGATTGAACCGATAAGAACCGTATTGCTTGAAACAGCGCAGACAAGGCTCGACAGCCTTACAAAACCTATTGGCAGCCTTGGGAGGCTTGAAGAATTTGCCCGGAAACTTGTCGGCATAACAGGCATGGAAATCCCCTCCCCTCTTTCAAAAAAGGCGATTTTCACCTTTGCCGGAGACCACGGGGTTACAGAGGAAGGAATATCTCTTTATCCGAAAGAAGTAACGGAACAGATGGTATATAATTTCTTAAGAGGCGGCGCCGGAATAAATGTGCTGGCAAGACACGCAGGAGCGGATGTAGTCGTTGTAGACATCGGCGTAGACTGCGATTTCACCGGACAGCCGGACCTCCTCATAAGAAAAGTCGTCAGAGGGACAAAAAATATGCGAAAAGGCCCGGCCATGACCCGTGAAGAGGCAGAACAATGTATCAATACAGGCATTGCCATAGCAATGGAATATGCAGACAAAGGCTACAGCATGTTCGGAACAGGCGATATGGGCATAGGCAACACCACGGCGTCCAGCGCCATTGCGGCAGCCGTCACAGGCAGGCCTGTTTCTGAAGTGACAGGCAGAGGAACCGGTATATCCGATGAAGCTTTAAAACATAAGATCAAGGTCATAGAAGATTCAATATCTTTCAATAAACCCGATCCGAAAGACCCGATTGATGTACTATCCAAAGTCGGCGGCGCAGAGATAGGGGGAATCGCGGGGCTCATCCTCGGCGCTGCATCCCGGAGAATACCGGTGGTGGTAGACGGCTTCATTTCTACTGCCGGAGCCCTTATTGCATACTCCATTGAACCGGCTGCAATAGACTATATGTTCGCGGCACATAACTCAGTGGAAACAGGCCACAAGATTATCCTTGACGCAATGGGTTTGCAGCCCATCCTTGATCTGGGCTTAAGGCTCGGAGAAGGTACAGGTGCAGCACTGGCCATGTTTATAATTGAAGGGGGTCTCAAAATATATCTTGAAATGGCTACATTTGATGAAGCAGGGGTTTCAAAGGAACTGCTGTGAAATTACGCAATATTGCTTTAGCTTTTCAGTTCCTCACCATCATACCGATCAAAACAACCGGTGAGGTCTCAGAAAAAGATATAGCGGACTCTTCGATGTTTTTTCCTGTTGTAGGCACATTCCAGGGCCTTATCCTTGTTGTCTTATCCTTTTTTCTGCTGAAGGTTTTTTCACCTGATATAACAGCCGTACTCATCCTTCTTGCCTACCTTCTCACAAACGGAGGTTTTCACCAGGACGGCCTCTCCGACACATTTGACGCTATTTCTGTAAAATCCACAGGAAATCAGGCACAGGACATACAAAAGAGGCTTGCAATAATGAAAGACAGCACAACAGGGCCAATAGGCGTAACTGCCATTGTCTTTTCATTACTCTTCAAATATCTTCTTATTAAAACAGTTCTGCAAATAAAAGGGGATGCCTGTCTTATCCTTTTTTTGATGCCTATTTACTCAAAATGGGCTATGATATCCGTAATGTATCGTTCAAAAAGCGCGCGCTCAGACGGCATCGGCAGGATTTTTCTCGAACATGGAGGGTTCAAACACGTTGCTCTCTCCGCCCTCCTCATGGTTTTTATAAGCTTAACAGCATTCTATGCATGGGTATACTGCACATCTTTCCCTGCTAAATGGGTAGAAGGCGGATTTATCCTTTTCCTTTTCTGTGAAATAGCAGTAATTTATCTTTTTTGCAGCTTTTTAAAAAATATTTTCATTGATAAATTCGGCGGGCTCACAGGGGATAACTTCGGCGCAATCCATGAAATGTCGGAAATCACTTTTCTGCTCATTGCTCTGCTATGGAGATAATCAATAATCATATTTTCATTCTAATATTTATCTTTGCCTTTCTTCTCGACCTTGCCATAGGCGATCCCCCCTGGCTTCCACATCCTGTAAGAATCATCGGAAAAGGCATTTCCATCATGGAGTATCTTCTGACAAAACCTTTTTCCATGAAAGCGCAGGAGAAGCTTGCCGGTATCCTTCTCACTACGGTAGTTGTTTCTTCAACATTCCTGCTGGCCTACATAACGGAAAAATGGATTCTCTTCGGCACCCAGGGCATAATCAAATTAATCGGCATATTCTTTCTTGTATATCTCACATCAACAACCCTTGCCGTAAAAGAGCTTTTACTGGCAGGAATTAAGGTTATAGGCGCTATCAAAGAAGATAATATTGATCTTGCCAGAAATCATCTGCGTATGATTGTAGGCCGCGATGTAGACAATCTTGATAGAAAAAGCATATTAAAGGCAACAATAGAAACCCTTTCTGAAAACCTCTCTGACGGCGTAATAGCGCCGCTTTTCTATCTCGCCATAGGGGGGATGCCCCTCGGTCTGGCCTACAAGGCAATAAACACGCTCGATTCCATGGTAGGATATAAAAACGACAAGTATATGCGTTTCGGCTGGGCTTCGGCGCGCCTTGACGATCTTGCCAATTATATACCGGCGCGCATCTCGGGGCTTCTCATTATCTTATCATCAGGCATCCTTTTCCGTTCTCCGGAAATCATGCGTTACGCTTTCATAACCATGTGTCGCGACGGGAAAAAGCATACAAGCCCGAACAGCGGTTATCCGGAAGCGGCAATGGCAGGCGCCCTTGGAGTACAGCTTGGAGGGCCGTCAATATACAATGGAGTTCTTTTTGAAAAACCGCATATAGGCGCTGAAAAGTCCGCGGACTATTTTTCCGCTTCCCTCGATACAATCAGGATCGTAAGAATGGCCTCATTCCTTGGCTTTTTTATCTCAATTGGTGTACTATGTCTGCGGGCAATTTTATGACAAATCATGGTGGAAATATTTACAGTTTCATGGAAAATAGAAGCCTGGATCAAGGGTCCGTAATTGACTTCAGCGCTTCCGTAAACCCTTTGGGCACATCCAAAAATGTTATCCGTGAAATAAAAAAAAACCTGAAAAATCTTATCCATTATCCGGATATCAACACAACCGGGTTGATTGATAAAATAGCGGAGAACCTTGGTGTAAGCAAAAAGTCCATTGTTTGCGGAAACGGGTCTACAGAATTGATCTATCTTGTCCCAAGAACGCTTAGATTTCAAAAAGTGCTGATCCCCCAACCCACATTCAGTGATTACGAAAGGTCATGCAGGCTCGCATATCCGTCATGCGCCATTACAGACTATATGCTTGAGCGCAAGAACAATTTCGATGTGGAGCCGGGCGACCTCCTGAATAAAATCCTGGGCACAAAACCTGATGCCATATTTTTATGTAACCCCAACAACCCTACAGGAAGACTAATTGAAAAAGAAGCGCTTTTGGAAATAGCCAAACAGGCAAAAAAACAAAAAAGCTATCTCATTGTAGACGAATCCTTCATTGATTTCTGCCCCGGTTCATCTGTTGCAGATAAAGTTGAGAAAAACCCCTATCTTATTGTATTAAAATCTATGACAAAATTCTACGCGCTGGCAGGGTTGCGATTAGGTTACGGCATCTTCCCCATCCATATTGCCGGGAAAATGAAGGAAAATAGAGAACCCTGGAGCGTCAACACACTTGCCCAAACAGCAGGCATTGCGGCGTTGAATGAAGACAAATACAAAGAAAAGACGATAAGAGTCATAAACAAAGAGAAAAAAGCCCTGGAAAAAAGGCTGCAAGGTCTCGGCATTGATTATACACCTTCTCACGCAAACTACTATCTTTTGTATACTCCCAAAGCCGGAAAGATTACAGAAAAACTTGCGCAAAGAGGCATCATGGTAAGAGACTGCTCCAACTTCAAAGGACTTGACCACAGATATATACGGATTGCAGTAAAATCACAAAAAGAGAACAGGCTTCTCTTAAAACACATGGAGGAATGCATTGGATAGAAAAAACCGTACGCGATTATTTCTCATAAGACACGGCGATACAATCGATGAAGAAACAAAAAAAGTCTTTAAGGGGTCCAAGGATATACCATTATCTGAAAAAGGCAGGGCAAGGTTGCGGAAGGCTTCCCAATTTCTCACGCGCTTTAATTTTGATCATATATATACATCCGCCCTTTCACGGTGCATTGAAAGCGGTAAAATTATTGCCGAACCGCACAATCTCGAGACGGAGGTCGCCGCAGCCTTTAATGAAATCCATTTCGGTATCTGGGAAGGGAGGAGCTTCGAAGAAATTGATGAGGAAAATCCGACAGAATTCCGTAGATGGGTAAAAAACCCTGACATACATACACCCCCCCAGGGAGAATCACTGGCAGATGCCCAGCAAAGAAGTGTGGGCATTTTCAATGAGATGATAAGCAAGCACAGAGGAGAGAATATCGTTATAGTCGCACACGCTGGGATACTGAGGTTAATACTTGCCTCGATTCTTGACATGAAATTATCCGCAATATTCAAGCTTGGTCAAGACTACGGCTGCATTAATATAATAGACATTTACAAGGACGATATTGCTGTAATAAAGCTTCTAAACTTTACCATGTATTGAAAAACAGGGCTTTTGCTGCCTTTTTTGAAAATTGTATTGTCTACAAAGGAATTCATGCGATACATAATACCAATTCGGTTTCATGCATAGAACGAGGCGACGACTACGAGCCGACCCTCCCTGCGTGAGGACAGGCACAGGCGTACTACCGGTACGTCGAGGAGTGCGAGGAGGAAGCAACGAAGTTACCTGTCCGCTGGGCCAATAGACAGGCGGGAATGATTGAAGGCAAATTGGTATAAAATAAATCATGCCGACGTAGCTCAGGGGCAGAGCAGCTCACTCGTAATTTTTCGCTCATATCTATACAACTAACCGATATCGTAAATGAATATGTATTTTTAGGTAATCTGTACAATGCTCGAAAAATCCAATAAATCCAATATATACAAAATAATAAGGAACCAAGGTTTTTGATCAATATCTAATAAATAGATTTATCCGAGTCTTGCATATTTTCTAAGCCAATAATGCGCCTACTAATCGATAGATTTGTATCAAGGAAACTTTCATTTACTTTTTATTGTAATTCTCTATATAACCAGTGTTTTGTGTGTAGCAGGTTACAAACGATTATTAATAAATGGAATAGATTTCAATCAACCAATTTTGACATCAGGGGTCACCAACCACAGGCTGCAAGCGAAGATTTCATTTCACATTATAAGAAATAAGGCTAATGTCCCTATTTGCTTTTAGAAATATTCAGTATCATTATTATGGGTGGTTTTGTAAATTGACTAAATTCGGAAAAATTGTATTTCACTCCAAATTTGATGTATTACCTATAATACGGTATTATAAGATGCATAAGGTAATAACAATTTCAACAATACAAAGCTTATGTGGTCAAAAAAATATAGGGGGCCGGATATGACCGAAGAGAACAATGAAGAAGTTGTTGAAGTATTGATAGAGATTCCAAAAGGAAGTCGGAATAAATATGAATATGATAGTGTAAAAAAAATAATCAGGTTCGACCGGATGCTATTTTCATCTGTCATATATCCCTGTGATTATGGTTTTATTCCAAATACTCTCTCCCTTGACGGAGACCCTCTTGACGCATTGGTTCTTGTATGGGAATCAACATTCCCCGGCTGCCTTATAGAAGTCATACCCATCGGTCTTTTTCTTATGAAAGATGAAAAAGGTCCGGATGAAAAGATCCTTTGTGTTCCCCTAAAAGATCCTTTCTGGAATTATATAAAAACAATGTCTGAAGTTCCTCCGCATCTATTAAAAGAAATTGATAATTTTTTTACGATTTATAAAGAACTTGAGAATAAAGAAGTTGAAATCCTGGGATGGCAGGATGAAGCAGCAGCAATAAAAGTCATTAAAGAGTCAAGAGACAGATTTAAGCAACTTTTTTAGATTGAGATTATTTGAAACATAATGGATGGAGCGGAAAAAATGCCGGTGCGACCAGGACCTGCGGTAAATATGCCTGACAATCGCTTAATATTAAAAATGAAATAGGAAAATCCTGCGGGCGTCTCTATTGCTGATTCTATGAATGCCAAACATAGTTCAGGTCTACGGTTATTTCTCCCTGCTTATGACCAACAAAGGTACACCAGCATGCCTGATCACATTTTCAGAGACAGAACCCATAAGCATTTCTGCTATGTTGGACCGGCCGTGGGAACCCAGCACTATGATTGAGACCTTTTCCTTCGCGGCCGTATCCATGATCACCTTGAAGGGATTGCCTGTTCTTACTTCCAGCCTTACACGGAATCCATCCGACGTTAAGGCTGTCTCGACGGCGGTCATTTCCGACGACACTTCCTTGTCAAGAGTCTCCATTATTCTGAGGTACTGGTCAGGGGCCCTGGAAGAAAGGACGGTCAGTTCCTTTTCGTCAATCACATGGAGTGCTATCACTTCCTGCGCCTCTGCACCTTTCAGTTGGGTAATGTATTTCATGGCCTTTCTGGCCACATCAGAAAAATCGGTGGGGAAAAGAATCTTTTTGAACATGATGAGTTACCTCCTGAAACTTGAATATAGTGCTGAAATCTGAAGTAGTCAAGACACTATAAGGTAAAATACATCCATTGTTTTGGGTAAGCTCCTGTTTCATCATGTTCCTTGTCAGTAGTTGACTCCTCATATTTCCATAGCAGACAGGGCGTTTTAATCACTATTGTACCGGAACCGGCCTGTAACAAAAAAGATGACAAAATAATTGTTGGTTCTGCGACAGACATGGGAACGCATCTTTTGTATAGTAACATAATGATTTCCCTTGTACAGATATGAGAAAAACATATCATAAGAAGTTGTCTCGTCAGACAGTTTGCGAGATAATGCGATATGTTGGTTCTGTCAAAAAGCCTTTTGCTCTATTGATAAAACTGGCACTGCAATATCTCTGCCATTTACTTAAGATATTCACAGACCTTATAAGAGTATGCTGCTCAGCCAGTCACATCGATGAGAATCTCTTTTTAGCAGGTTTTTACAACAATCTTTCAGGAGTCATTAAATGATAAATACTTCCGGGATTAAAAGCAGTCAGTAAAGAGAGATGAAAGTGGGTGTGCGGCACATGATTAACAACTATGATAATTCGGAAACACAGCAGAGCAATGACAAATTGATTTTATACAAAAATGAGAAACGGCTACAGCAGTTGGAGAATAAAATAGGCATGTCCGAGTTTGCGGGCGGGATAGCCCACCATTTCAACAATATTCTCACGGTAGTGATCGGCTACGGGACTCTATTACAGATGAAAATGGAACCGGATAACCCATTAAAAATATATGTGGAACATATATTGGCTTCTTCTGAACATGCCGCAGACTTGACGAAAAAACTTCTGGTTTTCAGTGGTCATCAGAGAATAAGCCCAAGAATAGCAAATTTGAATGAGACGGTTTTGGGAGCCCATAAACTCCTCTCCTTGTTAATTAATAACAATATTAAGCTCCAGATGGAACTCACCGACCAGGACCTGCCCGTCATGATCGATACAGTTCGTTTTGAGGAAGTATTGGTAGATTTGATCAGCAACGCAGTAGATGCCATGCCCCACGGAGGCACGCTAACCGTAATTACTGAATACTTGAAACTCGGAACTGATCTTGCGGACGGAAACTATAGCAATAAATCAGGGAGCTGTGCAGTTCTCACGGTTACAGACACAGGGGTAGGGATGACAAAAAAGGTGAAAAAAAGGATATTCGATCCCTTCTTTACAACTAAGGAGGTGGGAAAAGGAGCGGGGCTCGGCCTTTCCGCAGTCAATGGGATTATCAAGCAACATAACGGGAGCATTAAGATAGAAAGCCAGATTAAAAAGGGTACTGAGGTAAAAATATATCTTCCGCTTGCAAGGCTGGAGATAAAGGAGAGAACATGAAGACAAAAAAATGTGGTAATTGGATCGTAAGAGGTTTGCTCATGGGAGCACTGCTTTTCGCTTTTTCCGGAATGACATCTCCGGTATGTGCCAATGATGCTGATGATAGCACGCAACTGGTAGATAAGGCACGGATGACATTTGAAAACTTTGTTAAGGCCCAGGAAATGGAGGCCTTTCGCAATCTTCTCAAGGATGCAAGAGGCGTTTTTATAGCCCCCCAGATTCTGAAAGGGGCCTTTGTCATTGGCGTCTCCGGTGGCAATGGGGTCTTCGTGGCCCGTGACAGGAAAACGGGAACTTGGGCAGGACCTGCATTTTACACAATCGGTGAGGCAAGCTTTGGTTTTCAGGCAGGCGGTGAGGCCTCTGAAGTGATACTCCTTGCCATGACTGACCGGGGTGTCACAGCTCTCCTTGGGAATAGCGCCAAACTCGGTGCAGATGTGGGAGTTGCCGTCGGTCCTGTTGGTATGGGAGCAGCAGCTTCAACAGCCAACCTCAGTGCCGATATTGTCAGTTTTGCCAGCTCAAAAGGGTTGTTTGGCGGGATTGCTGTGGATGGGGCTATGGTAAAGGTACGTAACGGATTGAATCAAGCCTATTATCATAAAAAGAAAATAACCCCTACCGACATCCTTATCCGGAGAACAGTCAAAAATCCTCAGGCTGATACTCTGACTAAGGCAGTTGCCGGAGCAGTAGGGGGAAAGTAGCACTTGGTCTAACGTAGCCAGATTTGGTCAATAATCTGCTCTATGTTCTTTAAAGCAACCGGCATAGAGCAGATTTAAAGTAATCTTGGAGGTGTAAAATGATAGAGAGTTTTCAAAAACAACCTCAGGTTAAGATTCTCCCCGCTTTCAACTTTGGTCCGAGGCTCAGATTGAGAGAGACTGATCTCAACGAGGTCGTGAGAACGGTGGAAAGTACACTGCCACAGTATGTGAATAAAGATGTTGACGTAACAATAACGCTCTTAGAAAAAAACCTGAAGATTATGGCAGACATAGCCCTTATAAAGGAAGCTTTGACTCATCTTATTAAAAATGCAATGGATGCAATGCCCTATGGCGGTAAATTTACATTGAGTACCAACCAGATCAATTCTGAAGTTGAATTTCTTCCCTATGGTAACAACTCTATAACAGGTGCATGTGCATTCGTTTCCCTTACAGATACAGGCATAGGTATTGAGGAGAAAATCAAGGAAAGAATCTTTGAGCCTTTTTTTACCACAAAAACAAATAGTAAAGGTCTTGGTCTCCCGATAGCTTACCGTATTATCAAGGAGCATCAAGGGAATATAAAAATTGATAGCCAAGCAGGACTGGGCACGGAAGTCAGTATATATCTTCCGCTCACCAAGCCGGAAACAGTTAATATGATGTCAATACCCCTTGGTCAGTCATGTGATAAAATTCGCTAAACAACATATTATAAGAAGGAGCAATCATTATGGAAATAAATATTGGCGAGTCAATTAGGGATGGTATAACAGGGGTTTTAAAGGGTACCAGAGAAGTCGCTGCGGGCATTGTGGATGTGGTAAGCGCTACTATAGTAAAAACCCTGGAGGGGGTAAAAGATGTCCAGGTTGCAATTAATTCCGTTATAGTTGGGACAATATCTATAGCCATTAAGGCAGCGGGAGCTATTGGGGCAGATCTGACAATAGTTGCCAAGAATTCTATAATTGGTGCTATCGAGGGTGTTCATAAAATAGGTATTGTCACCGCCGATATGTTTCGTGACACTGTTTGTGAAGCGGTAAAAACAACCGCAGAAATCGGCGGCGATGTAGAGTCTGTGATCAAAAGTGCCATTGTCGGCGCTATAAAAGGAACAAGAGACGTTACCGTGTCGTCCGAAGAGGCAGTAGCAGAAGCAGCTCGCGGAGCCATCCGTGCGGTTTCCGAAGTAGGCGTCGATATGAGTGCGGCAGCAAAAAATGCTGTCAAGGGCGCCATCGGTGGAGTAGCGGAAACCAGTGGTTCTCTGGCTGGAGTTATAAAGAACACCTCGAAAGGCTTGGTTCTTGAGACATCACAGATAGGGGGAGACGTGGCTGTTATAGCTAAAAGTGCCGTAACAGGCGCAATTGAAGCAGCCAGGGAGATCGGCCTCTCCGCAGAGGAGGCTGCTTCGGCAGCAGCAAAGGGGGCAATTGAGGCAGCTAAAACAATTGGCGGAGAAGCAGGTTTGGCAATAAGCAAAGCAGTTACCGGTACAATCAGCGGCATAAAGGTCATTGTCAAAGAACCTTTCGAGAAGGAGAATTGATTATAAGCCATTCTTCTGTAGGCTCCGCCATATCGGTCATTCTTGTTCGCCGCTACACAAAAGCAAACTTGAAAAAAACCCTTGCGGTTTTTTCCTTCACAATGTTTATTCTTTTCTGCACCACTCACTTTGCTTATGCACAGAAGGCGAAACCGCCGGCGCCCGCATATGTATCTGTCATATCTCTTATGCTTAATCCTGAAAAGATAAAGGATAAAATTAAAGAAATAGAAAGCGACAAAGAGCTGGAGCAGGGGCTGAAAAACAAGCTCCTCAGCCAATACCGGCAGGCCATTAATTTCCTTGAGATGGCAACCATATATGAATCTTATACATTCTCCTATTTGCAGTCCCTCAAGTCGGCTCCCGCTGAAGAAGAAAAGATAAACCGCCTTCTGCGGAAAATGGACGCAAAACCAAAGGCTTTTTTAAAAAACGATCTCACCCGCTTATCTACGGCAGACCAGGAACGGCAGTATGCAATAATTCAGGCTGAGCTTGTATCACTGAAAGAAGGACAGCTAAATGTAGAGGAATTACTTCTGGAGCAGAGGGCCAGGCCATCCCAGATAAGGGAAGAACTTGCTGTGGTAAGAAAGGCACTCGAGGAAATTGACAGCGAGCTGAAAAGCCTCAGGATATCGAGAGAAAACCTTTTTCTCACTGAGGCGCGGCAGATTGCTTTGCAGGCAGCCAGACAATCACGGATAAAAGAAATTATCATGCTGAATGGGGAGCTTTCCAGCTACGGTCCCCGCATACAACTTCTTACTGCACAACGCGAATTGGCATCACGCAAACTTATGCTGGCACAGCTTCAGATAAAACCCTTTGAAGATGCAATAAAAAAGAATATCAAGACTGAGTCGGAGAAATCTAAGGCATCATCTACCCTTGCAGAAAGTATCAAGGCAGAGAAACATCCTGCTATCTGGAAGATTGCTGAAGAGACTGTAAGATTAGAGCAGGAGACGGCGGCAGCGGCAGAAGGTATTCAGCATAATTTAGTCGCCCATGAGGGCGCCAAAATTATGCTCAAGAAGGTGGAGCAGGATTTCTATGACGCAAAACAGAAAATTCATGTGGCCGGATTCAGCAAATCCATGGGGCGCATTCTTCTGGAACAATTACGGAATTTACCAGATGCAAAACAATATGACAAGATAAACAAAAAACTTGAAAAGAAGATTGGATATATCTGGCTTAAACACATCAAAGTAGACGAAATGTCGAGATCCTTAAATGACTTGAACCGGGAAGTACTCAGAGTCATTACTGAATCCGGAGTGAAGGTAACGGATGAAAAACAGTCTGAAGTAGAGTCTGAAATCAGGGATCTGCTGAAAGAGCAGAAAATACTTCTCGGGAAACTGTCAGATACCTATGCATCATATCTGAGCGCCATGGGCGATTTTGAGATTACACAAAAACAACTTATCGGAATTATCGAACAATACGGCACGTTTATGGAAAGCAGGGTTCTCTGGATACCAAATGCTCAGCCCTTTGGAAAAAGAGAATCGGAATATTTTACACGGGTTGTCCGTGAGATATTTTCCCTTTCACATCTTACTGAAGTTGCGAAGGTATTCGCAATGGATGCAAGACAAAATACGGCACTGACACTTCTTTTCATTTTAGTGTTCATCGCCCTTTTCTGGAGCAGAAAACGTTTTATTTCTTTGATCGCTGTACTTGGCAATAAGGTTTCCAATCCTTCAACGGATAATTTCCTGCTTACTATCCAGGCTTTGATTCTCAGCATAATCTTAGCCCTCCCTGTGCCATTATTGTTAGGTTTTATCGGCTGGCGCCTACAACACAACCTTGATGCAACACAATTTACCAGGGCAATCGGAAAAGCCTTTGAAAGTGTGAGCCTTGTTTTCTTTTATATGCAGATACTCTATTTTCTCTGCCTGAAGAATGGTGTAGCAGAGCTTCATTTTCAATGGGACGGCAACGCGCTGAAGTTTCTGCGGAAGGAGATTAAGTGGTATTCTGTAATCTTTCTTCCATCCATTTTTTTTATCGCTGTTTCCTGGTTCATCCCTGAAGCAGAGCGCGGCAGGGCTGGGAGGCTCGTTTTTGTTGCTGCCATGCTTGCTCTGGCAGCCATCATTGTTCGCATACTAAAACCCCGGGGAGGCCTGCTGGGAAAGCATATTGCTGAAGACCCACGGGGCTGGTTGTCCCGGCTTAAATACCTCTGGTATCCTTCGTCGATCGCTGTTCCGTTAATGCTGGCAGGCCTTGCTGCATGGGGCTATATTTATACTGCTATAAAACTTGTTAATTATACTTTCGTATCTTTCTGGCTTATTGTTGGCGCTGTTGTAGCAAACAAGCTTGCCATAAGGTGGATTACAGTGACAAATCGCAAACTTGCCTTTAAACAGGCAGAAGCTGTTCTCCGTGAGAGAAATAATGCACAAGCAGAGGAAACTGTTCTCGAAGAAACTTATGCGCTTGGTATGCCCGCAGTGAGCATACAGACCAGGAAATTACTTAATACATTCATCGGTATAGGGGTTATTATCGGTCTTCTCATTGTCTGGTCGAAAGTTTTCCCGGCCCTTTCGGTCCTTGATCAGGTTTCACTATGGCAGCACACCATTGTCATAGGAGGAAAAGAGATTCAGCAGTCCATCACCCTTTCAAATCTTGCTCTTGTGATTGTCCTTATTATCATAACTGTTGTATTTACCCGCAACATACCCGGTGCAATGGAAATAATACTACTCCGTTATATGCCTGTTTCGGCAGGAAGCATATATGCAATCACACACCTTGCAAGATATATCATTGTCATTGTGGGACTGGTAGCAATATTCCAGGCCTTCGGCGGCCGATGGTCACAGATACAGTGGCTTGTGGCTGCACTTGGTGTTGGCCTCGGATTTGGTTTGCAGGAGATTTTCGGCAACCTCATATCCGGCATTATCATCCTCTTTGAGCGACCTATACGTATTGGTGATACAGTCACCATCGGCGATGTAACAGGGGTGGTGTCCCGGATCCGTATGAGGGCAACAACAATATTAGACTGGGACAACAAGGAATTAATCATACCGAACAAGACTTTTATTACCGGACAATTAGTCAATGACCGAACGGGGACATAGGTAACAGATTATTCTGGGGACATAGGTAACACTTTTGTATTAATTCATAGACACTTCAAGGAGGTGTTTATGGGTTGGGAAGGAGTTACCATTATGAACCAGAG
>Ga0074195_1001643_pt1 | contig 29529 bp, 30 predicted proteins | sample EPASupsiteHSE623_FD_64525 | JGI IMG/M metagenome (GOLD analysis project Ga0074195, IMG submission 64525) | Bioremediated contaminated groundwater from EPA Superfund site, New Mexico - Sample HSE6-23 | ecosystem: Environmental > Aquatic > Deep subsurface > Groundwater > Contaminated ... | reverse complement strand
GCGGGGTGCGTGCGTTGAGGATTGCGGCCCGACGCGCGAACAACGCCAGAAGCCATTTTTCCGGAGCATGCACAAATAAAAACGAAAACCCTACTTTACCTCTCGTAAAGTAAGGTTTCCGCTAACCTTTGACATATGTCTCAGTACAAATAAATATCCCTCCTAAAGATTGACGGCCTCTTTTTCGGGACTTTTGTAAGGTATACCACGTTGCGTTTCTTTAGCATCAACAGATTCTGCTCCAAAATTGTCAGCCAGGAAATTGCAGGCGTCCCACGGGTTGACCTTGTCACCGCAGGTAAACACATCAACTGCCGCATAACCTAACTCAGGCCAGGTATGAATTGCCAGATGAGATTCGGAAATTACCACTACTCCACTAACACCCTGGGGGCTAAATTTATGGAAGACAACTTCGCGGACTTCGGCTCCAGCTTCAAGAGCTGCATTGACCATGATTTCTTCAACCTTGTTGATATCGTTAAGTATGTCGAAGTCGCATCCATAAATCTCAGCCAGGACATGCCTACCCAAAGCGTTTAAGGTCATTTTTTATCTTTGCCCCCTTTTCAAAAATGATTTTGGAATTTAAACCCTACAAATTCAGAAATTTGCCAGGAATCTAAATTCCAATCAAATTAAATTTTAGCACATTTGCACGGTTTGTCAACAAAAATATTTCCTGGTTTTGTCCATCTCAGAAAGCAAGTCATATCAAGGTTTGAACGGGTTCGCCATGACCGGGTTGGACAAACCGCCTATGCCATCCACCACCACCTTTACCTGGTCTCCCACCTTCATTGGGCCGACACCCTCGGGAGTCCCCGTCAGTATGACATCGCCGGGCAGAAGGGTCATTACCCTGGAAACGAAACTGACCAGCTGGGGGATAGGGCAGATCATTTTTGCTGTGGCCGAATCCTGCTTTACCTCATCGTTAAGGTAAAGCTGAATTCTCCGGTCAGACGGATCAAGTTCGGTTTCTATCCAGGGACCAAGAGGGACAAAAGTATCAAAACCCTTAGCCCTGGTCCACTGCCCGTCTTTCCTCTGCAGGTCTCTTGCTGTTACGTCATTGGCGCATGTATATCCGAAAATAATGCCGCCAACATCCTCGGGAGCAACGTTTTTGGCTTTCCGGCCGATGACAACTGCCAGCTCGGCTTCATAATCAACCTGGGCACTCATCTCCGGATATACTATACCTGCTCCGGGCCCGGTGACCGCCGTGGATGGTTTCATGAAAAGCACCGGTTCCTCCGGCAGGCCCTGGCTGTCCCGTTTGAATTCTGCGACATGAGCCTTATAATTGAGACCTACGCAAATAACCTTGGATGGCTCACAGGGGGCCAGCAGATTTATTTCCCCCAAGTTATAAATATTACCGGTTAACTCAAAATGTTCATAAATTTGTCCCGATATTTCCCTGACCACACCGGAATCGTCCAATATCCCGTACATGACGGCATCATTCCGGCTGAAACGCACTATTTTCAACGTTAACTCCCCTTATTCTGTCCATTTAGCCTAAATATCCTCCCAATTCGGCATCAGAATTTACGCTTTCATTGTCTGAATCAGGTTGGCCATTTCGATACCCGTAACTGCGGCATCCCATCCCTTATTACCGGCCTTCGTCCCGGCCCGTTCAATGGCCTGTTCGATGCTGTCGGCGGTAATAATTCCGAAGATGGCGGGCAAACCGGTGTCAAGCGAAACCTTGGCTATACCTTTTGAAACCTCCGCACAAACGTAATCAAAGTGAGGGGTACCCCCCCTGATAACAGCCCCCAGGCAGATAACGGCATCATACCTGCCTGACTTGGCCATATTCTGGGCCACCAGCGGTATTTCAAAAGCCCCGGGTACCAGGGCAACTTCTACATTCTCGTCTTCGGCGCCGTGGCGTTTGAGAGCATCAAGGGCTCCCCCCAGGAGCTTGTTCGTGATGAATTCATTAAACCTGCCCACTATAATGCCGAACCTGAAACCCTTAGCGATAAGTTTTCCCTCATAAGTCTTGTTCATCAAAGAACCCTCCTCAATTATTGTTTATAGACAGCATGTGTCCCAGTTTTTCTTTTTTTGTACTTAAATAGAATTCGTTAGCCTCACAAGGCGCAATCTCTATCGATATCCGCTCCGTCACCTGCAGGCCGTAACCCTCAAGTCCGGCAAGTTTTCGCGGGTTATTGGTCATCAGTTTAATCTTTTTCAGCCCAAGGTCGGCCAGAATCTGGGCTCCTATCCCGTAATCCCTTAGATCCGCAGGAAACCCCAGGAGTTCGTTGGCCTCCACAGTATCTTTTCCCATATCCTGAAGATGGTAAGCCTTTATCTTATTGGCCAGGCCTATGCCCCTGCCTTCCTGGCGCATATACAGAAGAACACCGCGGCCCTCCCGTTCGATCATCCGCATAGCCTGGGCCAGTTGATCCCCGCAGTCACAGCGGGCCGAACCGAAAACATCCCCGGTCAGGCATTCCGAATGGACCCGGACCAGTACCGGTTCCTCAGTAGCCACGTCACCCTTCACCAGGACCAGGTGCTCTTTGCTGTCAAGCTGGCTCCTGTAAGCTACTACCGTAAATTCGCCGTACCTGGTGGGGAGCTTGGCTTCCCCTGCCCGTTCCACCAGTTTTTCGGTACGCCTGCGATAATTAATCAGGTCCGCAATAGTTACAATCTTGAGTCCGTGCCGGCGGGCAAACTGCATCAGCTCCCGGACCCGGGCCATGGTCCCGTCATCTTTCATGATCTCACAGATTACCCCGGCCGGATACAATCCGGCCAGGCGGGTGAAATCGATAGCTGCCTCGGTATGGCCGGCCCGGCGCAGGACACCGCCTTCTTTGGCCCGCAGGGGGAATACGTGACCGGGCCTGGCTAGGTCGACGGGCGTTGTCTGGGGGTCAATGAGAGTATTAATGGTGATAGCCCTTTCGTAAGCAGAGATACCGGTAGTCGTTTTCCCTTTAGCGTCAACAGAAACCGTAAAAGCGGTCTCATGGGAATCGGTGTTAGCGGTGACCATAGAGGGCAGGTCCAGTTCATCACACCTTTCAGCCGTCAGCGGTGTACAGATTAGACCCCGCCCGTAAGTAGCCATAAAGTTAATGGCTTCAGGGGATACCTTTTCAGCGGCCATGAGCAGGTCGCCTTCGTTTTCCCTGTCCTCATCGTCAACCACCACCAGCATTTTCCCCTGCCTGATGTCCTCTATGGCTTCTTTGATGGTGTTGAATTTCATGATCTTTGCCCCTTTCTTTTTATAAGAACCCCTGATCCGCCAAAAAATCCAGGCTTATTGCGCCCCGGGAGTTTCCGGGTAATGCGCTGCCTTTAAAACCCATCATCCGTTCAACGTATTTTCCGATTATATCTGATTCCAGGTTAACCCTATCGCCTGCCTTTTTATGGCCAAGGGTAGTCAGCTTTGCGGTATGGGGAATCAGCGAAACCCGGAAGGTCCGGTCGGTACAGTCAACTACGGTCAGGCTGATACCGTCTACAGCAATGGAGCCTTTCGTGATGATATATTTCATCACCTCAGGCGGGGCCGTAACATCAGTAACCACCGCAATATCTTCATTCAACCGGCGGGTGATGATACCCACCCCGTCAATATGTCCGCTGACTATATGGCCTCCCAGCCGGTCCCCGACCCGCAGGGCGCGCTCCAGGTTAATCCTGTCTCCCGGTTTAAGTTCCTCTAAGTTGGTCTTACGGAGTGTTTCAGCCATCACATCGACATCAAAGAATCTCTCGTTAAAACAGACGACCGTCAAGCAGATACCGTTTACGGCAATACTGTCACCAAGTTTAACATCCCCTAAGACGACATTTCCTTCAATGGTAAGCCTGGCCGAGTCGGCCCCGCGCTGTATTTTTTTAAGTTTTCCCATCTCCTCGATTATGCCCGTGAACATGTACTGCTTCACCTCTTCTTTGGTAACCGTCAGATTTCTTCGTAGCGGTTGTAACTTACGATTTGTGTTAGGTCTTTTCTGGTTTTGGGACGTATTTCCTCTGATGCCGGGTATCCTAGACTAATTATAAGTTCTAGTCGTTTTTGCCTGGGGATATTTAGCAGCTTCTTAATACCTTTTTCGTCAAACCAACCTAATATACATGTACCCAACCCTTCTTCCGCCGCCTGGAGACATATATGCTCAACTGCAATCCCGATGTCAATAAGATAAAATTGTTTATTCTTTACCAACCCACCAATTTGCGAAGATAAGTTCGGTTTTTCACCAACCACTGCGACGAGAATAGGAGCAGTTAAAGTAAACCGGTTGAAAGACACTAGTCTGCTAAAAGTTTCCCCTGCGACAGCATTTTTTAGTTCGGGATCATCTACTACGATAAATCTCCAGGGCTGGGCATTACATGCCGAAGGTGCGAGCCTGGCCGCTTCAAGGCACCTTTCAATCTTCTCCGGCTCGACCGGTCGATCATAATATCCGCGGACACTCTGCCTTTTACTTAACAAATCTAGAAACTTCATCAGATAACACCAACCCCTTCAAAAACTGCGTCAGCAAACTCTTCCGCCCCCCTCTGAGCCCGCAGGGTATTGTCAACTGTCAACCGTCAACTGTCAACTGTCAACTGTATCTCGGGTATCCCTCAATATAAAGGTCATCCCCAACATGGCCGTAGGTTACCCCGGTCAGGGGGATTGCCCCGTCCATCGTTTCTTTCCCCCTACCGGATACGGGCCCGGGCGCTTCAGAACCACCGATTATTTTAGGGGCAACGAATGTCAGCACCTTGTCCACAAGGCCGGCCTCGAGAAAAGAAGCAGCCACTTCTGCCCCACCTTCAACCAGCAGACTGGTGATTTCCATCTCACCCAGCTTACGCAGCAGGCTGGGCAGGTCCACTCTGCCCTGGCTGTCCGCAGCTGCCCGGATTATCTTGGCTTTTGTGGCTGAAAGATCTACAATACGTCCGAAGGGAGCCTTGTCAGTTATAACGACATAAGTACTGGCGGGAGACTCCTGCATTACCGCAAGAGCTCCGGCGGGAGTCCTGGCCCGGCTGTCCAGCACTATCCTCACGGGATCCCGCCCTTCCGGAACCCTGCAGGTGAGAGCAGGGTCATCTGCAAGGATAGTATTGACACCTACCAAAATGGCGTCATAACGGTCCCTCAGACAGTGCACCATCTCCCTGGCCGCTTCGCCGGTGACCCACCGGGAGTGGCCTGTCCTGGTCGCGATCTTGCCGTCCAGAGTCATGGCTGTTTTCAGCAGGACGAAAGGAGTCCTGGTCGTTATATATTTGATGAATATTTCGTTCAGCCGGCAGGCTTCGTCTTCAAGTAATCCCACATGCACCCTGATTCCGGCTTCACCCATCTGTTTTATACCGCGGCCGGCCACCAGGGGATTAGGGTCCTGCATGGCCACATATACCTCGGCAATCCCGGCCTTGATTACGGCTTGACTGCATGGAGGGGTTCTCCCAAAGTGAGAACATGGCTCAAGTGTAACATATAAAGCCGCCCCCACCGCTTTATCCCCGGCCTCCCGCAGGGCATGTATTTCCGCATGGGGTGTCCCGGCCCGCAGGTGATATCCCCGGCCGATAATCTTCCCATCTTTTACTATAACAGCCCCTACCAACGGGTTCGGGCTAGTCCTGCCGGCAGCCTTCTCTGCCAATTTAAGGGCCATCCGCATATATTTTTCATGCATCACTATCGTAATCCTTTCCTGTCAGTGGCCAGAAATAATAGGTGCTAGTACCCCTTCAGGCAACGTTGCAGGACTACGCAGCGGAGCATAAGTCACGAGCGTTTATACCATTCCCCCGCTGAGTCCCACATAAACAAGGTCAACGTTGCCTGATGAGGCACCAGGTGCTAAATAAAAACCCCTGAAGCAAAAACACTTCAGGGAATGCGTGATAAATAAATGCGTAAACTTTCCTTCTCCCATCCAGACTTTAACTGTCGGCCCCGGAATCAAACCGGGTCAACCCATAAAGGTTCGCGGGCTTATCTCATGGAGAGAATCACCGCCGGTACGGAATTACACCTGTCCCTGAAGGTTTCACTCTATATTTTTGTCACTAAAATTTATTATATGCAGTTTTGGAGCAGGTGTCAAGAAATAATGACACCTTACAATTTCCACTCGGCTTCGCCTCGCGAGTAAAAAACATCTTGTATGTTTATTGCGGCAAATTAGCGGCAATGCTATAATATAATTAATGGTTATACGAAAGGAGTTATCCTTATGCCTTATTTGCCAAGATTTAATATTACTGTTAGCATCTCTAGCAACTTAATGAAAATCCAAGAAGCTGCAACCCTTATTTCTCAATACCCGCTGCCTGCCCATATATTAAAAGAACTCAAACATGAATCCATGGTCGAAACAGTTATTTATTCTACAAAAATCGAAGGTAATCTGTTGGATGAAAAGAGAAAAAGAGAGGCTATTCTGAAAGCCAACATATCCAAAGAAGAACAAGAAGTGTACAACCTCTGGAAGGCAATGGAGTTCCTTGAGGACTGCGAAAAACGAAAATTGCCGATAACAGAAGAATTGATTAAAAAACTACATGCTATTATTGATGTGATTACTTCAGGCAGAAGGCCAAAACTAAGCCAATACAGGACTGTACAGAATAAAGTCGGTGAAAAAGGCACCGGAAAAATTGTCTATTTACCGCCTGAGCCTCAGGACGTACCTCTGCTAATTGAAGATTTGGTTGCCTGGATAAATAGTCCTGAAATCTCTATGCTACCCGTTCCAATCAGAGTGGGTATATTTCTATATCAATTTGTGACCATCCATCCTTACATGGACGGAAACGGCAGAACCGCCAGGGTTCTGGCTACATACATTCTCAGGCTCGGTGGATTTGGCTTAAGCGGGCTTTTCGTGCTTGAAAAATACTATGACCGAAATTTAAAAGGTTACTACGATAATCTACAGATGGGATTACACCATAATTATTACTTTGGTCGTAATGAAGCTGATTTAACACCCTGGCTGGAGTTTTTTATTTCGGGTCTGGCAGATGTTTTCCAGGATGCTGCCAATATAGTTAAAGAAAAAAGTGCCGAATTTACTAAAGTCGAGCCAAAACTTCTAAGAACGCTGGATGTTTATCAAAGACCGGTATTTGCTCAATTAGCATTTAAACATAGCCATCTTACAACCACTGATTTACAAAAGCTTACCGGATTCGCCGACAGAACTGTGCGAGACAAAGTAAAAAAGTGGATCGAGGAAGGTTTTATTGAGCCTCTGGATTCCCATGCTCAAAGAATCAGAGCAGTCAAACTGACTAAAAAATATCAGAAACTTGCTGATGAGTTGAGCAAAGATCCAAGCAATTATAAATATCTACTGATATAAACAGACCCCCGCATCTGCCTACTTGGATTTAATCCCTATAAGCTAAGCCATTGTGAATCAGGTCTAGCAATCAGGCGGGCGTCGATATATGCCATATCCATTGATATAATGGTGGTGGCTTTATAAATATTTCTTTCTTTATCCTTATCTACAACAAGGGCAACATCCGCAACAGTATCACTCATCAAGTTCAAAGGCAGTAAGAGTTGAATCTTATTATCGTACCAATGAGGAATTGCAACCTTGTAGTTACGAATTATACGATTATACAATGATTCAACTGCCCCTCTTAAAGCTGTTAGAGCTAAGTGATCGTTAGTTCGTAACGCCTCGGGTAATCTGTCGGAGTTATGCTTCAGTATATGGTTATAATTAACATCAATATCTAAGTTTACATCGAAAACCAAATCACTTGGGTTAGATATGTAGGTTGCAATTAAGGGCAATGGTTGAAATGGACTTAACTTGCTCGAATAGGACTCAGCAAAGGTATAAAACGTCCAATCTGGTGCCCCAAACTTCTCTGCTTCTTTATTTTTAAAAAATGTTGCGTAAATATCTTTCTCTTCTTTTGTTTGAAGCCCAGTATTAAAACAGGCCTTATCCCCATCATCTGAATATGTAATTAAATTCAAATCCTGAACACGCAAAAAAGTATAGTTTAAATAATTCGTTAAAATCGGATACTCCTGATTATACTTTTTCTTAAATTCCTCACTCTTAAAACTCCATTCTTCTGGCTTAGCCAAATAAACTAACGCTTCAAAAGGTTTTTCCCAAGATGCCCCGGCCTTCCCGTCATACGGAAAATGTGCAAAAACCTCCTCCGGTTTTTGATCCTTGAATCTTTTGTAAAGAGCTTTATACTGTTTCACTCTCTCGATCCTTTCTCTTGAAACTCATTCAAATATAAGGCCGGGAGTACCGCATACCTGCTAACTCTCTGCGTCTCTGCGACCTCTGCGGTATATTGTTTTATCTTTTCCCACTCGCCACTATCCACTCTCCACTACTCTCCTAACACCTAACACCTATTTACACCTTTCCCTCAGCGCCCTTACTGCCCTTGGAATATCACCGGCGCCAAAGATGGCGGAACCGGCCACCAGAATGGTAGCGCCTGCCTTAACAACCTCGCCGGCATTCTGGGGATTGATGCCGCCGTCCACCTGGATTTCAGTATGCAATCCCAGGCTGTTGATCCGCTCCCGGAGAGCCGATATCTTGGGCAGGACCTCCCTGATAAACTCCTGGCCGCCAAAACCGGGGTTAACCGTCATCAGCAGGACCATATCAAGGTTTTCCAGCACATACTCGATGGAAGTCAACGGAGTTGCGGGATTTAAAGCCACGGCTGCTTGTATCCCATGGGATTTGATGTTCTGTATGGACCGGTGCAGGTGGGGGCAGGCTTCCGCATGCACACAGACCAGGTCGGCCCCCGCTTTTACAAAATCGGATACGTACCTGTCCGGGTGTTCGATCATCAGATGGACGTCGAAAAACAGCTTACTATAGGGCCTGATGGCTTTCACCACCAAGGGTCCGATAGTAATGTTGGGGACAAAATGACCGTCCATCACATCTATATGCAGGTATTCCACCCCGGCTTCCTCTACCAGCCTGACCTGTTCGCCAAGACTGTTAAAATCAGCCGATAAAATTGAAGGCGCCAGTTTGACCACTTTAGTATCTCCTCTCCCGGGCAGTAAGTTCGTCGAGAAACATCAGGTAGTGTTGATAACGTTCCCGGCTCAGTTTTCCTTCGTCCACTCTCGCCTTGACAGCACAACCGGGTTCGGCGCTGTGCAGGCACCCGGTAAATTTACATTGATCGATATATGGCATAAATTCCGGAAACATTTCGGCCAGGTGCCGTTTATCAATTTCCGGTAGGTACAGGCTGCTAAATCCAGGGGTATCCACGACCAACGATCCTGGTTCCAGCTCCAGAAGCTCGGTATGGCGGGTTGTATGCCTGCCCCGGCCAATCTTTTCGCTGACCCGGCCTGTCTTCAGCTTAAACCCGGGATGGATGGTATTGAGCAGAGAAGACTTCCCGGAGCCCGAAGGCCCGGCAAGAACAGAAATATGGCCCGTCAGCGCCTCGCATAGCCGCTCTATACCGTAGCCGCTGACAGCACATGTCAATAATACCGCATATCCGGCCTCCCGGTAATCTCTGGTCAGGTCTTCGACCTTCTTGCTGTCTGCCAGGTCTATCTTGTTAAAACACAAAACAGGGGAGAGCCCGGCCTCTTCGGCGTGAATAAGCATCCTGTCCAGAAGTTCGGTCTGCGGGTCCGGGTCAGCGCAGGCAAAAACGATAACTGCCCGGTCCACATTGGCCACCGGCGGCCTGTCCAACTGAGAAACACGTGGTAAAGCCTCCTCTATCACCCCGGTCTTGTCCCCTGTTTCCCTCACCATCACCCGGTCACCGGCCATGACATTCTGCCTGGTTAATCTGAACTTACCCCTTAAGCGGCACTCCCATATTTGATTATTGATATCCACGTAATAAAACCCGCTGTAGGCCTTGACTACAACGCCCTGCAGCATATAGACCTCCTAATCAACCAGCTTTTCCCTGATTATCTTATTATCAACATAAACCCGTATCTTGCCTTTCCGGTAATAGGTAACCAGCTGGGTGAACTTATCGCCCGGATTATACTCCTTTGGTTCCAGTGCCGTACGGGTACCCATAACATCCTCTACTACTATTTTTACCGTATGCACCATGTTATCATCCGGAATTTCCACACTTACCTCAGCGGTTTTGGCCTCCGGACCCGGGCCGGTACTGACAGTAACCTTTACCTCTTCTCCCTCGTGAATCTGGGTCCCGGCTGCAGGCTCCTGTCTTATAATATACCCGGAAATAAAATCATTACTTTGTTCCCTGGCCATATCCTGGCTGAGTTTCAGCTTAACAGATTCTAGTCTGGCCCGGCCCTCTTCCAGCGGGAGACCTACAATACCCGGTACGTCCACAGGCTTAGCCTCTGTGCCTTTACTGACGACCAAACTGACCGTGCTCCCCTTGACCGCCTGGGTATCTCCTTTGGGGGACTGGGATATCACCGAGCCCACAGGAACCTCCTCACTGAAGTCTTCGGTTGGATCAACCTGGAACTCAGCGTTCTCCAGTTCGATCCTGGCTGCCTCGAGTTCTTTTTTTACCACATCAGGCACAGTGACCAGCATCGGGCCCTGGCTGACAACCAGAGTAACCTTGGTATTCTCCTTAACCATCTCGTCGGCACCAGGGTCCTGGCTGATAACATGGCTGGGCTCAATTTCAGGATCGTGGCGCAGCTGAATTTTAGATTCCAACTTCTTCTCCTGCAGAGCCTTTAGAGCATCGTCTACAAGCATGTCCTTGACGTCCGGAACCCTTACGTCGGCCACCATTAACATGTTATTTAGCCCATACACCGCCCCGGCGATCAGACCCAGAATCATCGCGATAATAACCATCTTGGCCATAGGCCGCATTCTTTTTTTCTTTTTCCGGTAAGCCGGTTCCCCGTCTTCTTCCTTGGTGATGATTACCGGCCCGTTCATAACCCTGGTGGCAAATTCGTCGGCATCCATCACCCGCCTGTCTTCAGCCTGCTTGCCCGGCAGCAGTTTACGCAGGTCTCTCGCCATATCGCCGGCCGACATGTACCGCATGGTGACATCCTTTTCCATGGCCCGCAGAATAATGCGCTCCAGCTCGGGCGTTACCTGGGGATTAATCCGGCTGGGCGGCAGAGGCTGGTCCTGGATGTGCTTAAGGGCTATGGCAATGGGCGTATCTCCTTCAAAAGGCACTTTCCCGGTAACCATTTCATAAAGAACCACACCAACCGAGTATATATCCGACTTGGCGGCGGTTATTCCTCCCCGGGCCTGTTCCGGCGAAAAATAGTGGACAGACCCCACTATGGTCCCGGAATTGGTCAGGGTGATGGAAGTCTTCATCTGGGCAATACCAAAATCGGTAACCTTTACTTTACCGGTATCGGTAACGAGTATATTGTGCGGTTTTATATCCCTGTGTACAATACCGTGTTCATGGGCATCCTGAAGCCCGGCACAAATCTGCCTGGCGATATCGACGGCCTGGTTAACGGGTATCCTGACGTGCTCCTTGATAACCTGTTTAAGGTTGGAACCCTCAATATATTCCATTACAATATAGTGGATATTTTCTTCCTGTCCGACATCATAGACACTGACAATATTAGGATGGGACAGTTTAGCAACAGCCTGGGCCTCCTTACGAAAGCGGGCAACAAATTCTTCGTCCCCGGTGTATTCCGGCCGCAGCATTTTTACGGTTACCTCCCGGTTTAACAGGGTATCCCTTCCCTTATAGACAAGGGCCATTCCCCCACCCCCGAGTTGGGATATGATTTCATACCTATTGCCCAATACTTTTCCTATCACGGGCCTCACCTCTTATTCCCGATTACTGCCTTCATGATCTCCCTTGCCAGCGGAGCAGCTACCCTGCCACCGGCTCCTCCGTTTTCCACAATCACTGCTACTGCCACGCGGGGGTTATCGGCAGGGGCAAAACCTATAAACCAGGCATGTGTAGGTCCGTGGGGGTTTTCGGCGGAGCCTGTTTTACCGGCCACACGGATACCCGGGATATCGGCTTCCACACCCGTTCCCCGGTTTACGGCAGCAGCCATCATGTCCCGGAGTATGTCAGACGTATTACCGTCTATGGGCTGCCAGAGGACCCGGGGCTGAAAGGAGCGGATTACTATACCATCAGGGTTACGGATTTGGTCCACCAGTGACGGAGTCATAATCTGTCCCCCATTGGCCACAGCGGCAGCTGCCAGCGCCATATTTAGCGGCGTCACCATAACCCTGCCCTGGCCGATGGCACTTTCCCCCAATTCCAGCCGGGAAAGGGTTCCAGCAGCGGGGATCCGTCCGTCCTCTGCCGGCAGGTCAAACGGCAGGTCTCTTCCTATCCCGAAACTTTGGGCCATTTTAATGAAAGCCTGCGAACCCAGTTCGATACCCAGTGCAGCAAAAACATAATTGCTTGACCGGGCCAGGGCCCCGGTGAGGTTGAACCGGCCTTTGGCCTGACTGTCTTCGATACGCCTGCCCTCAATAACAATGTAGCCCGGGGCATCAAATACCCTGTTGGCTGTTGCCGGATTCCGGCTCAAAACGCCGGCTGCGGTTATAACTTTCATGATCGAACCCGGTGGGTAAAGGCCCTGAGCTGCTCTGTTGAGCAGCGGGCTGTCAGGATTGCCCTGCAGGTCTGCCCAACGGGCTTCCACATCCTCCGGATTATATCCGGGCCTGCTGACCATGGCCAGAATCCGTCCCGTTGAAGGCTCAATGGCAACTACCGCGCCCTTCCGGGCGCCCATTAGATTATATGCCAGCTTCTGCAACTCAATATCCAGGCTGAGAACAATGTCGTTGCCCGTGCGGGCCGGGCCTGTTCTTTGCAGGGCCCAGAAATCATCCCAGCCGTAATCCCGCCGGAGACCCAGCAGTTCAGGGTTGTAAGCCGCCTCCAGTCCCGCCCGGCCATACTTGCCGGAAACATATCCGGTAATATTTGAGAGCATGTCTCCAAAGGGATAACGTCTTTTTTTGGCCTGACCGGCGGCAACGGTTTCTGCCACAACATGCCCGGCGGCGTCAATAATTCTCCCCCTGTGCACAGCCTCCTCCAGAATCTGAAGCCTCCTGTTGCGCGGGTGGTTCAATAGCTGCTGACCCTGAAAAACCTGGATATATGTCTGGTAAACCATTACCACCAACAAAGCAGTCAATACCAGACCTGCGATTTTGACTATGTTACGGTGCATGTCAGACCCCGTCCCTGGCAGAAATACTGGTCAGAATCCCCAGCAGCATATAGCTTGTAACAAGGGAACTCCCCCCATAACTAACGAAAGGGAGGGTCACACCGGTAAGGGGAAAGAGTTTAATAACCCCCCCCACTATCACAAGGGTCTGGATGGCCAACAGTGAAGTAAGCCCCGACGCCAGCAAGGACCCGAACCCGGTTGTAGCTCTAAGCGCCGTCAGGTAGCCCCTGTAAATGATCAGCCCGTATATAACCATTAAACCCAGGGCTCCCAAAAGTCCGAATTCCTCGCTCCAAGCGGAGAATATAAAGTCCGTATGGACGGCCGGAATCAGCTTAGGCTGGCCGAGTCCCAGGCCCGTTCCGTAAAAACCTCCCGACCCGATGGCAAAAAGGGACTGGATAATCTGGTAACCCTTACCGTCAAAGTCAGCCCAAGGGTTTAACCAGACCGCAACCCTGACCTGAACGTGATGGTAGATAATATAGCCAAAGCCCGCCCCCAGGGCAAAAAGCACGCTGCCTATAGCTACATATGACCATCTTCCGGTGGCAATAAAGATCATGGCCAGGAATGTACCGAAAAAGATCAGGGCGGCGCCCAGGTCTTTCTGGAACACCAGGAGCACCAGGGACAATCCCCACATTACCAGAAGCGGCCCGATATACTCCAGGCTGGGGATTGGAAGGCCCATCATGCTGCCGGTCCCGGCCGTCAAAATCTCCTTTCTTTCCTCCAGGAAACCGGCCAGGAAAATTACCAGAAAAATCTTGACCAGTTCCGAAGGCTGAAACCTGAAAAGGCGGAAATCAATCCAGCTGCGGGCTCCCCCGGCTTCGGTCCCAAAAACGGCCGTGGCCAGTAGAAGCAGCAATCCACCAAATATATAAAGGTATTTGTAATCTTCCAGTTTCCTGTAATCCCGCAGTCCTATGGCAGTAAGCAGAAAAACAGCAAGGCCCACCAGCAGCCAGATAAACTGGCGCCCCGCAAACCCGGGTGATAGCCTCAAAATCATCACCAAGCCCGCGACACTCAGCATCGAAGCGAGCGAAAAAAGAAGAAAATCGCCTTTGGGCTGCCATTTACCCAGGACCAGATGGGACACGACGAAACCCATGGTCGCGGCGAGACTTAATATCACAATTCGCCTTAAATCCTGAACCGCCTCCGCAAAATACAGGGCAGCCAGGCCCAACCATAAAAAAATAACGGTATATAACAGTAAAGAGACCTGTTCTCTCCGGGTTTTTACCGGCATTGTTATCAGACTCCCACCAGCCTAATCAACCTGATACAATATGACAGTAACATTATCCTCTCCACCCTGTTCCAGGGCGCGCTCGATAAGGTGCTGGGCTCTCTGGGCCAACGATTCGTTGTTACCCGCCATCTGCTTTATCTCTTCAAGGTTGACACGGTTTGAAAGCCCGTCAGTACAGAGAAGGATAATATCACCCTTTTCGACGGGCTCCAGGTCGACATCCACTTCCACTGAGGGGGAAGTCCCTATGGCTCTGGTTATTATGTTGCGCTGAGGGTGGCTTTCGGCTTCTTCTGCGGTCAGACCTCCGCTCCTAACCAGCTCATTAACCAGGGAGTGGTCATTAGTAAGCAGTCTTATATCTTCACCCCTTAACAGGTATACCCTCGAATCGCCAACATGGGCAATGTAGATTTGACAGTCTCCGGGGAGTACGGCAGCAATGGTTGTACCCATACCCCGGTACTTATCGCCTTCCTGCCGGGCATAGCCGTATACTGTAGAATTGGCATGGTCCAAAGCCAGTTTCAGTGCTTCGGAGGGATTCTCCTTCACTATTACCGGATTTCCCCGCAGGTAGGATACCATCGAGTCAAGCGCCATTTTACTGGCAATTTCTCCTGCCTTGTGCCCACCCATACCGTCAGCAACAGCCAGCAGGGGGATATCATCAAGAACACAACAGTTGTCCTCGTTATTTTTTCTAACCAACCCGACATGAGAGTTCTTACTCCACTTCATGCTCCCACCTCACAAATTTGAAGGTTGCCCCTGCGATCCTGATTGCATCTCCTTGTGCAATGGGTGTAGGTTCTTTTATACGCACACCATTAATATATGTTCCATTAACACTGCCCAAATCCTCCAATAAATACTTTTCACGGGCAAAAATAATTTGCGCATGCTCATGGGACGCAACTAAATCAGACATTTTGACATGGCTGCGCGGTCCTCTGCCGATACGGGTTTCTTCTCCCAGATATATAATTTCGCCCTCCCTCAGAGAAGGGTCGGTACTTTCCGTCACTACAAGCCCCGCCCTGAGATTCTCTCCGGGCAGGGCCAACTTAACCTTATGCCCTGCTGCCTGTTTGGCCGTTACGCGCCGTAAATCGTTAACAATGATATAAAACACCCTTAAAATGAAAAGATATAACAAAGCTAAAAGTCCAAATTTAATAATCTGAAGGATAATCCTCATGTCCGGCCTACACCACCCTGAACTCAAGGATTGTTGACCCCACCCTTACCTGGTCGCTTTGGCTGAGCTTCTTTCTACTTATACGGGCCCCGTTAACAAATGTCCCGTTGGTGCTGCCGAGGTCAGTGATGACATAATCGCCTTCCAGGTAGTCAAGGGAAGCATGAACCCTGGAAATATTGGCGTCATCAATGCAGATATCACAGGTCCGCCTTCTCCCGATAACCATTGCTCTGGTACCGAGCGGAAAGCTTAACCCGTCCTTACTGCCCACCTTTTGGACCAAAAGTGCCCTGGGAGTTGCTTCGATAGCTGGTTTCCTGGTCAGGGTATCCTGAATCGGCTCAACATCCTCCTGCCCGTAAAAGCGGCTCCTGTCTGCAATGATGGTGGATTCTCCAGGTTCTGCCGGGGCCGGTCCGGTCACGGCTCCTGTTTCAGGGAGTTCTGCCGAAAATTTACTCTTAACGGAAACGTGTCCTGCCGGAATCTCCCCGTCAGGCTCAAATAACACCCTGATCTCCCCCATCACTTCATAGCCCCTGTCAATGGCCTTTTGTTTCAGAAAATCCTGGAGTTCCCTCGCGAGTGAACCCCAAACCGGCTCTATGACAGTCCAGTCCTCTTCCGCCGTAGAGACCGTATATTCGTTGGGGACATAAACCTTGGAAACACTTATGGTCTTATTATCCCGCATTTCCCTCAGGAGAAGCTTGGCGATTTCGGCCGGCTGGATATGTCCGGCAAATCTGGTTTTAAAAAAACCCTCGATATATTTTTCGGACAACTTCTCCAGTTTCGTAAAAAAACCCATTCTCAATTACCTCCATTCCGGCACGGCACTATCCCTGGCCGCTCTCCGGCGCAGCTGGCCGCAGGCAGCATCTATATCGCCACCCATTTCCCGGCGGACCGTCACAGGAATGCCACTTTTCTCCAGAACCCCTGCAAAATCCTGCACCCGCGCAGGAGCAGACCGGCGAAATTCTCTTTCCTCCACCTCGTTCAGTGGGATCAGGTTAACATGGCACAGGATTCCTTTGAGTAAATTCCCCAGCTCCCGGGCATGCTCCCGCAAGTCGTTAAAGCCGTCAATCAGGGCGTACTCGAATGTAATTCGCCTTCCGGTAATTGATACATATTCCTTACAGGCGTCAATTAACACTGTGACCGGGTATTTTTTGTTAATGGGCATTATCCGGTTGCGGATTCCGTCATTGGGCGCGTGCAGAGAAACCGAAAGGGTTATCTGCAGCTTCTCCGTGGCCAGCATCTTGATGCCCGGAACCACACCGCAGGTGGATACCGTAATATGTCTGGCGCCGATATGCAGGCCGTCGGCAGAAGTAATCATGGAAATAAATTTAAGGACATGGGGCAGGTTATCCATTGGCTCCCCCGATCCCATGATAACTACGCTGCTTATCCTTTGGCCCGAGTCGTTCCGGATACCCATGACCTGGGCATAGATTTCCCCCGCAGTCAGGTTCCTGACAAGGCCCCCGATGGTTGACGCGCAAAAACGGCAACCCATGCGGCACCCCGCCTGGCTGGAAACACAGACACTGCTGCCGTAGTCGTGGGGGAGGAAAACACTTTCCACGGCCTGACCGTCGTTGAGTGTAAAAAGGTATTTTATTGTGCCGTCGCGGGCGGTTTTCCTGGCGGTCATCCCGAGGCCCCCGGGGGTACTTATATCCTGTAGTTTTTCCCGCAGGGTGAGAGGCAGGTCAGTCATCTGGGCCAACTCTGTCGCCCCTTTCTGATGGACCCATTTATGTATCTGCCGCCCCCGGTACCGCGGTTGGTCCAGGCGGGCAAGCAGGTCCTCGGTCTCCGCGACCGTTAAATCCATGAGATTTACCAGTTCCAAATTAATCACCGCTCTACATCTTTCGCATGCGGGCAATAAAGAAACCGTCAGTCCCGTGCACATGTGGCAGAAACTGGACAAAGCCTTTATAAAGGGTATCCGTTCCCGGAAGTTCCGATAAAGTCCCGGGCAGGTAACCTGCCAGGCCCTCCGTGGAAAAATCGTGATGTTTATTTAAAAACCCGTTGATGACATCAATATTTTCCTCATGGGTTACGGTGCAGGTGCTGTATACCAGAACCCCTCCCGGTTTCACGCACCTGGCGGCGCTGTCCAGAATCGCCAGCTGGAGCCGCTGCAATTCCATGATCTGAGCAGGATCCTTCCGCCACCTGATCTCAGGCCGCCGTCTCAGTACTCCGAGACCGGAACAGGGAGCATCAACAAGTATAAAATCAGCTTTTCCCGAATATTCGCGGTGAAGTTCGGCTGCGTCATATACTACCGGTTCAATAATATCGACCCCGAGCCTGGCTGCATTTTCCCTGATCAGGTCCATTTTGTGGGGATGCACGTCAGCGCTGACAATCCGGCCCCTATTCTGCATCAGCTGGGCCAAGTGGGTTGATTTCCCTCCCGGAGCGCTGCAGGCGTCGATCACGAAACTCCCGGGTTCCGGGCTGAGCGCGTGCCCGACAAGGGTTGAACTCTCATCCTGAACCATAAACAGGCCGGACCGGTGGGCTGCAATGCTGCCAACCGATTTAAACCCGTCAATAATCAAGGTCTCCGGGGCAAACCTGCCGGGACTTGAATGAACACCTTCACCGGTCAGCAGTTCCTGCAGCCTGTCCCGCGAGGTTTTGAGGGTATTTGTCCGGATAGCGTTCGGCGGGATCTCGTTATTAGCCCGGCAGATATTTTCCGCTTCCTCGGCGCCAAATTCTCCCATCCATCTGGCAATAAGCCATTCCGGGTGGGAATACCGGACGGCAATGCTCTTCACCGGGTCTTCGGCTGGGTCGGGGAATGCAAGCTGGTCCCTGCTTCTGGCCACATTGCGCAGGACGCCGTTAACAAGTTTGACGGTTCCGGCGTGGCCATAGTTCCAGGCCAGGTTGGCAGATTCGTTACAAGCTGCAGAATCAGGGACTTTTTCCATATATAAAATCTGGTAAACGCCCATTCTTAAAATATTTCTTATCCAGGGCGGCAGGTCTGGCAGCGGTTTTTTCAGAAACCTGCCCAGAACCCAGTCCAGGGTATTGATTGTTCTCAATGTGCCATAAACCAGTTCGGTGATAAACCCCCGGTCAATTTTTTCGGGTTGATATTTTTCCAGCACCCTGTTTAGGGCTATATTGGAAAAGGCCCCTTCCCGGTCTACGGCGTAAAGAACCTCCAATGCCATACTGCGGGCAGATTTTTTATTCAAGTTAATCGTCCCTTCTTCCCAGGACACCGGCCAGGAGTAACAGCCGCAGCAGCTGCAGAATACCCATCAGCGCGGCGGCAACATAAGTCAGGGCGGCCGCATCCAGCACTTTTTTGGCCCCTCCTGCTTCTGCCGGAGTGATATACCCTCCCGCTTGCAGCCTGGCCAAAGCGCGACCGCTGGCGTTGAATTCCACCGGCAGGGTAACCAGCTGGAACAGGACAACGGCAGTAAAGGCATAGATTCCGGCATAAATCATCCATCCTGTTTGGAAGATAAAACCAATCAGAAAGAGTGGAAATGCGAGGGTGGAACCGAACTGGGCGACAGGAACGAACGTGGCTCTCAGGCTCAGGGGCAGGTAACCCTGATGGTGCTGCATGGCGTGGCCCACCTCATGGGCAGCCACCCCGAGAGAGGCCAGGGATGCCCCGTTATGAACGTCAGGACTCAGCCTCAGGACCTTTTTCCTTGGGTCATAGTGGTCGGAAAGATGACCCCCTGTCATCTCCACAGTGACATCACGAATCCCTGCATCATCCAGAATTCTCTTGGCCACCTGCGCACCGGTCATGCCCGTGCCGGCCCTTACCTTAATATACCGCCCAAAAGTACTCTGCACCTTAAATTGAGCATACATCGCCAGAATAACCCCGGGAATCAAAATAATCATGCTAGAATCAAAAATGGGGAAAAAGAATCCAAACGCGCCCATACAATTCCTCCTCTGAAATATTTTATATTTATAATTTTATATTAAAGCGGCATGAAGATTAATTTACTAATTGCAGAGATCAAAATAATTTAATTAGCCGCGGATGAACGCTGATTAACACAGATAAAATCAACAATAAACCAACCACAGAGGCACAGAGAGTGACTGCGAAAACCCATTTATTCCTTCTATCCAAGTACTGTTTAGCTAATGTTTTTTAAAATTGCATTTATTTTTTACTTAAAATAAATATATCTACCATGTTGCTTCCCCAATAATAAGTTTTCTCCACTACATACGTTCAGCATAAGCTACAAGTCCTGGCATCGTATCCGTGTTCATCCGTGTATATCCGATCTGTTTATCCGTGGTAAATTCTTTTATTATTATCTTTTTTTTAATAAACTACAAAGTTTTCATCATTCCAGTGGGTGCCGTGCTAGCATCGTTCCGTCTCTCCACTTCTCCCTCATCACTCCCCAAGTATCGTCCCCTTATCAAGGTGACGGCCCCTCATGAATTCTTCGGCGTTCATGCGCCTGCTGCCCTGCAGCTGTACCTCGGTTACGGCAATACAGCCGTTGCCTACGGCGATCGCAAACCCCACTTCAGGTATGCGGCCAAGGACTTCCCCGGGTTGATGATTCGCCAACTCGGGTATAGGGCCTGGGATACGGTCAATGGTGCAGGCCCGGACCGACCAGATTTTGAGAACACTGCCGCCTAACAGGGTGTAGGCTACCGGCCAGGGGTTTAGCCCCCGGACCAGGTTAAAGATATCAAAGGAGCTTCTCTGCCAGTTAATTTTTTCAATGTCTTTGTTTAGAAGAGGTGCGTAGGTAGCCTGATCATGCCGTTGGGCCACCCTCTGCGCCTGGCCTGCAGAAATGAGTTCCACCCCTTTTACCAATAATTCTGCCCCCATTTGAGCCAGTCTATCATGTACTGTCCCGGTCGTATCTTCGGCAGTAATGGGCACCCTGCCGCTGAGTATCATATCGCCTGTATCAAGACCTTCATCCATCTGCATGATGGTAACCCCGGTTGCGGACTCTCCGTTTATCACAGCCCAGTGAATTGGCGCAGCCCCCCGGTACTTGGGCAGGAGGGAGGCATGCACATTGATACAGCCGTGCAGCGGCAGTTCCAGTATCTCCCTTGAAAGCAGTTGGCCGAAAGCCGCCACCACAATGAGTTCGGGGGACAGTTCCTGCAGCAGGGCAGTAAATTCCGGTGTCTTTATCTTCTCCGGCTGCAGCACCTTAAGGCCGGCTTCCCCTGCCGCAACCTTGACCGGCGGGGGTGTCAGTTTATGCCCCCGTCCTTTCGGCCTGTCGGGCTGGGTAACCACCGCGGCCACCTCGTGCCCGGCCGAAATTAAGGCCTTCAGGGAATTTACGGCAAAGTCGGGAGTGCCCATAAAAACGATGCGCATACGGATAACCTCACTTACCTCTTTTTATATTAACAGCCTTATCGATAAAGAGAATTCCGTCCAGATGATCTATTTCGTGCTGAAAGGCCCTGGCCAGCATCCCTTCACCCTCATGGGTCACCTCATGGCCTTCCCTGTTGAGCGCCTTTACCAATACCCTGGCAGCTCGGGCCACCTCGCCGCTGACCCCGGGGATGCTCAGACACCCCTCGGCGCCGGTATCCAGGCCCTCCTGCAGCACAATAACCGGGTTAATCAGCTCAATCAGGCCATGCCCGGTATCGACCACCGCTATTCTCTTGGACACTCCTACCTGCGGAGCTGCCAGTCCCACTCCTTCGGCGTCATACATAGTTTCAGCCATGTTTTCCAGTAGTTTTATGACATTGGGTGTGATACGGGGGACAGGCCTTGCCTTTTCCCTGAGAACCGGGTCATTTATTTCTACTATACGGTATAAGGCCATCATGTTACCTCCTAAACTGCTCGCCGGAATTACCGCCCCGGCAATTACGCTACATTAATCCCAGGGGATCCACATCCATGCTGATGCCCAAATCCCGGAAACAGCTGTCTTCTTCTGCTTTTACGGCTGCCTCCCTGACCAGGCGGCGGACCAGCGTCCCCGGTTTTCCCTTGATACATATCTGCCACCTGTAGCGTTTGCGGAGCCTGTTGACCGGGGCCGGCGCAGGGCCCAAAACCGGCTGGTTGACACCGAGAGCATGCTGTGAAACAGACCGTTGCAGCATCCCCGCCAGGATTTCGGCTCCCCGGATAACCCTATTTTCCTCCGTTCCATATATAAGTATGCGCACCAGGGAGCAGTAGGGCGGGTATTCGAGCGCCTTTCTTATCTTCATTTCCTCATCGAAAAATTCGCGGTAATCATGGGCACGGGCATTTAGAATACTGTAATGCTCGGGATTATATGTCTGGATGACTACCTCGCCGGGAGCGGTTCCCCGCCCTGCTCTGCCGGCTACCTGGGTCAGGAGCTGGAAGGTCCTTTCTGCTGACCGGAAATCCGGCAGGTTCAGGGCAGTATCGGCTGCAACTACCCCTACCAGGGTGACCCCGGGGAAATCGAGGCCCTTGGCAATCATCTGGGTGCCAACCAGGATATCGATTTCGCCCTTCCTGAACCGGTTTAAGATCTTTTCATGAGCCCCTTTGCCTGAAGTAGTATCCATATCCATCCTGGCGACCCTGGCGTCTGGAAACCAACTGGCAGCTTCCTCTTCCACCTTTTGGGTACCGGCGCCGAAGTGCCTGATGCTTCTGCTGCCGCACTGCGGGCAGGTTTCCGGAGCCCTACGGCTGTACCCGCAGTAATGGCACCGGAGTACACCTTCGCCCGCGTGGAGGGTCAGTGAGATGCTGCAGGTGGGACATTTCATAACCGCACCGCACTCGCGGCAAACAACAAAAGTGGCATACCCCCGCCGGTTCAGGAACAAAATAACCTGTTCCCTGCGGTCCAGCGCGCCGGTGAGTTTTTCGATAAGCAGGCGGCTGAAAATGCTCCTGTGACCGGAACGCATTTCCTCCCGCAGGTCGATAACACTTACTTCCGGCAGCGGCTGGCCCATTACCCGTTTCCCGAGAGTAATCAGTGCATATTTTCCGGCCATGGCCCGGCTGTATGTTTCCAGCGATGGAGTTGCGCTGCCCAGGATGACCACACTCCCGCGCAGTCTGGCCCTGGCGATGGCAACCTCACGGGCATGATACTTGGGGCTCTCCTCCTGTTTATATGATGTCTCATGTTCCTCATCTATAATAATAAGACCGGGGTCTGCAAAAGGGGCAAAAACCGCAGACCTGGCCCCAACCACAATACTGACCCGGCCATCTTTGACCCGGCGCCACTCATCATACCTTTCCCCGGCGGCAAGCCTGCTGTGCAGGACCGCCACCCGGTCGTCGAAACGCCCTTTGAAGTGTTCAATCATCTGGGGGGTAAGGGATATTTCGGGTACAAGGACTATAGCCTGTCGCCCTTTCCCAAGGCAGTGGTTTATAGCCTGCAGATAGACCTCGGTCTTGCCGCTGCCGGTTACCCCGTGGAGGAGAAATGTCTGCTGCTGCCTGCTATCGACGGCCGCCGCAATCCGGTTCAGGGCCCGGAGCTGTTCTTCTGTCGGGGGCAGTGGCCGGGTTGGCGTAAATTCACTCAACCGGCAGGGGTCTCGCCTGACTTCCGTTTGCTTTATTACCAGAAAGCCTTTTTTCACCAGTTGGCGCACTACCGCAGTATTTGTTCCGACGCTGCGGGCCAGTTCCGTTACGCCCGGAGAATCCATCCTGCGGGCTGCTGCCAGAACCGCTGCCTGTTTCGGCGCCTTGCTCTGCAGCTCCTGAAAAATACGGTCCCATTCGTGACCTTCCGAGGCCAGCTCAACAGTCTGCATTAAACGGGGACGTACTTTGAGCTTCCTGGCCTCCGCCGGCATCATACAATGAATGGCATCAACCATTGAACACATATAGCGCTCACACATCCAACCGGCGAGCGTTAAGAGCTCAGGGCCCAATAGAGGGGTCTCCCCGACGATATCCAAAACATCTTTGACATCCTGCACTTCCGGTGTCTCGCAGAATCCAAGAACATATCCTTCAACCGTCCTGCCGGCAAAGGGGACGATAACCCTCATCCCTGCGGTCAACTTCCCTGATAATTCCTCCGGAACCCTGTAGTGAAAAACCCGGTCCAGTCTCCTGGCTGTTACATTTATTATTACCTCCGCATAGGGTTGATTGGACATATTTCCTCCGCCAAGCACTGTTTGGGTAAATTGCCATAATATATAATTATATCAGATATTAGGGGGGAGAAAAAGGTACCGATATTAAATAGAGGAAAGGAAAAACCCTGTTAATAAATTTACCAAATCTTATGTCAACCCCTTTTACGGCTGCATATAATGAATTGATAAAAGACAAAGGAAGTGTTGATATGACAGATAAAATAAAATCCCATCAGGTTCCGCCGTGCCCTGGGGGTACTTTATACACCATCAAGCCGGGAGATGCTTATTACATCCTGGCCCCAAGGTTTAATACAACGATCGATGCTTTGATAGCCGCCAACCCGGGGGTTGACCCGACTAACCTGCAAATAGGAATGACAATCTGCATTCCGGTCCCCCCCAGCGGCGAACCCTGCCCCGGCGGTTTCCTTTATATTATCAGGCCAGGTGATACTTACTTCTCCATAGCCCGGCGATTCGGCACCGTCGTCGGGGCCATAGAGGCCGCAAACCCCGGAGTGGACCCTAAACGGTTAGCAGTGGGGCAGTCCATATGTGTGCCTGCACCAAGACCGGCGCCGTGCCCCGGCGGGCGCTTTTATACCGTTGTGGCGGGAGATACCCTGTTCAGCCTGGCCCGGCGCTTCAGCACCACCGTCGAAGCCATCATCAATGCCAACCCGGGCATCAACCCGCAAAACCTGCCGGTCGGCAAGGTGATATGTATTCCCTAAACTTTTCAACATAAAGGGAGAGGCAGTTAACTGCCTCTCCCTGTGTTTAATAGTTTGGAAGTAAAAGGTCAATAAACCATCTCCCCAGCCATAAATTGTCTGGTCCTTGAATCGGCTGCAGAAGTAAATATATTCTCTGTTTCACCTTGTTCAATTAATTGGCCCTGGTTCAAGAAAATAATCTCATTAGATATCCGCCTGGCCTGAAAAAGGTTATGTGTAACAATAATAACAGTCGTACCCAAATCACGGTTAACTCGGCGGATTAAATCCTCAATTATAACTACACTATTGGGGTCCACATTAGCAGTCGGTTCGTCCAACATTATCACCCGAGGCTTTAATACTATAGCCCTGGCCAAGGCGACGCGCTGTGCCTCTCCCCCGGATAATGTACGGGCATGCCGCTGGGCCATTTCCTCCATGCCTACCAAGCGAAGAGCTTCCAACGCTCTTTCTCTGGCCTGCACCTGGCCAAGTTTCCTCCACTTCAAACCATACATAACATTGGCTAATACTGTGGTTGAGAACATTACCGTCCTCTGTGTGACCATTACCATTTGTCTTTGCTGCTTAAGCATTAAACCCTTTTCAAATGATAGCAGTTGGCCAAGAAACCTGATTTCTCCAGCGCTAGGACTCTCAAGAAGGTTAAGAATTCGCAAAAGGGTGCTCTTACCAGAGCCGTTGGGACCAAGAACAGCATATATTTTACCCTCTTTAATATTCAGGGATTTAATATTCAGGATTTCTTTGTCACCGTATTGTTTAACAACATTATTAATGGTAAATATTTCGGCTCCCAACGGAATTCTCCCTCCCTTTAGTAACAATCAGGCCATTAATTATAAACGAAATTCCCAGCAAAATAATACCTAAAGCCAAGGCTGTATCATTATTACCCTGTCTGGTTTGTAAAACGATTGCCGTAGTCATTACCCTGGTTTGGTGCAGTATATTCCCTCCAACCATCATTACTGCGCCAACTTCTGCAATGGCGCGACCGAATCCGGTAATGACACCTACCAGAATCGTTCCTCTGGCCTCTTTGATAATAATCCAGGCCGCCTGGGCACGCGTAGCCCCAAGGGTTATAGCTGTCTCAGTAATATCTCTATCCTTGCCTGCAACTGCCGCCATAGTAAGTCCGGTGATAATCGGCGTAACCAGTAATACCTGAGCAATAACCATTGCCGTCGGGGTAAAAAGTAGTTGCTGCGAACCAAATGGGCCACTTCGGGAAAGCAGTAAATAAACAATAAGTCCTGCAATAACAGGTGGCAGACCCATTAAAGTATAAAGGAAGTTAGTCAATAAACGCTTACCGGGGAAATTTGTGAGCCCTAGAAAAGAGCCTACCGGGATGCCTAAAAGCATCCCGATGAATACTGCCAGCAGCGAAACTCGTAATGAGAGAAATATTATCTCATATATTTCGTTGTTACCTGATACCAGCAGTTCAAAAACCTGCCGAATTCCCTGCATAATTTCTCCCACAAAAATCACCCTTTAATGAAAACATATTATTTAACATCAGGGATAAACAACGGTTCACCATGCTCAGCCTTACCAAATTCCCTAATGATAGCCTGCCCTTCGGATGAAGTAACAAACTCGGAAAATTTTGCGGCTGCATCAAAGTATATCTGAGGAAACTTGGTTTTGCTTACCGTAATTACACTATAAGGATTGGATAGAGCTTTGTCACCACGGATCATAACGATAAACCCTAATTTATTTTTCATGGACAGATAGGTAGACAGGTCCGCTAAAGTATATGCACCCATTTCGTTAGCCATTATAAGGGTTTCGCCCATACCCTGACCGGATTGCACATACCATGTGCCTTCCGGAGTGATCTGTGCTTTTTCCCAAAGGCCTTTTTCTTTATTATGAGTACCGGAGTTATCCCCCCGAGAAATAAATGTCGACTTGGTATCAGCTATTTTCTTCAAGGCATCTACGGCGTTTTTTACTCCTTTTATCCCGGTCGGGTCATTGGCTGGTCCTACTATTAAAAACTCATTGTACATTACGCTTTTTCTACTATCACCGAAACCACCCGCCATCAGTTCTTCCTCCGCCTTGGGAGAATGTACCAACAAGACATCGGCATCGCCCTTTTTAGCCATTTCCATAGCAGCTCCGCTGCCTACTGCGACAATCTTGACCTTAACCGAATATTTTTTCTCAAAAGCCGGCACCAGGACATCTAACAGCCCGGAATCTTGAGTACTTGTTGTTGTAGCCAGAATAACTTCCTTTTGATGAACATCTCCTGTCTTTGCTGATTTCTGTCCTACGTCAGGCCGTTCCTGTTTTTGACCGGAGCAGCCGGGAGCCACTGCAGCCAACATCAGCACAATTAACATTATAGCCCAGAATCTGATTTTATTGAACATTTTCTGCCTCCTTTTGATGATTTAAAACAAACCGTTAAAATACCGTTATGTACCGTTACACATATCGCCCCTAAAATAAAGCGGCTATGCTCAGATAAACATAACGGCAGGAAAAAAATTATTGCTTGAAATATTTTAGAAAACTCTTTTTTACGGCCGTTTCCGCTTCGCTCCTGAATTCCTCATATCTTCTGATTATTTGTTCTGCCTCAGGAGTAAGCTGCGCTCCACCTCCCGATTCACCTCCTACCTGCTTAATCAGAAGCCTGACCCCTAACCGGCTTTCAGCCTTTTTAATATCCCCCCAGGCTTGCCGGTACGACATTTTCATGCTCTCGGCAGCCCTTCTGATCGAACCGTACTGTCGAATCAGGGTTAACAGGTTGAGGAGACCGTCACCAAGTACAGGTTGACCATCCTGTTCCAACCAGACCTTCAACCGATAATCCATGACTTCGCCTCCGTTACATATCTTAGTTTGCATTCTACGTGTAAAAGAAAATTCCTTCTTGTAAAAGAGAATTTTCTGTCAAATAAAAAGGAACAGGCCCTAAAGGCACGGTTTAATAGGGAAACTTGTTGAACCATACCCCAAACCGATACGGAAAAGCAAGAGAGAGGCATTCCCGCAAGGGATATCGCCTCTCTTACCATTCTACTACTCATCCTCAATTGGCAAAACCCGCTTTTCAATATCCTCCGCCGACGGCAACGCATCTTTGAACTCGTTCGGCAAAAGACTGGTAATCTGATATTCGCTGACACCGATTGGCTTTGTCATGTCCCGCAGAGAGTATTCGGTGATCAGCTTATTCTTGTATTTACACAGCAGGATACCGATAGATGGATTATCCTGCTCTTTCTTCAATTCAGAGTCCACGGCAGAAAGATAGAAATTCAACTTACCGGCATATTCCGGTTTGAAGTCACCTGTTTTTAATTCTATAACAACATAACAGCGAAGCTTCAGGTTATAAAACAACAGGTCAAGGTAGTAGTCCTCTCCGCCAATCTCCATGTGATATTGATTGCCGATAAAGGCGAAGCCGGTTCCCAACTCAAGCAGTAGCTGTGTGACGTTCTTTACAAGCTGTTCTTCGACATCACGTTCTATCGCATTTTCGCGTAGCTGTACAAAATCAAAGATGTAGGGATCTTTCAATGTTTGCTGAGCCAATTCGCTTTGCGGACTCGACAGCTGGGTTTCAAAATTGGTTGATTTATCTGAAAGCACCTGCCGTTTATAAAGCATCGATTCTATCTGATGCACCATAACATTGATTGACCAGCCGTTTTCAATCGCCTTTATCGCATACCAAGCTCTTTGTTCATCGTCCTTTACTTTATCAAGGAGCGCCACATTATGCGACCAGCTTAATTGTGCAGACACCGTCTGCACAAATTCAATATCCGAATAAAGGCTTGAAAATTTGGCCATGTACTTCAAATTGCGGACAGAAAATCCCGTTGTGTCAGGGAAGTCAAGCTTGATATCACGAGCAAGATTTTCGATGAATTTGTTGCCCCATTCCGAGTTGGCTTTGATGACATTGCCAATATTCCAATAGAGCATAATAAGCTCACGATTGGCTCCAATCACTGCCCGATGCTGTGCGGAGCGTATTTGATTTTTTATGTCCGAACATATCTCGAGGTATTCGTTATTATTAAGAAGCATGTCTTTCCTCCTTTCGCTCTGAAAGTTTTACGGTTGAATAAGTGTACTATGTTTATCTTTATTATAAGCAACGCATGCCTAAGTTATTTTATTTTGCCAGTTTAACAGCACTCGCTGGAGGGTACATCCCTTTTGAATCTATGTGTTGATATTCAATTATTGTACCTTGTTCCTTAAAGCGGTTGAATAGTTCCCAGCTATTACTTATATCATAACCCTTGTCAGCCAAATGGGTTTCAACAAAATACTTACAACTTAAAAATCCATTTGTTCTTTCAAAATAACTAATGCTATTCTGAAGTTCTTCTATGAACTTCTCAGGCTCGATAAGGTCATAAATTGTTGATTTGCGCACCTGAGAAATCGTATCTTCTTTTGCATTGTGATGTAGACCTTATGAAACTCATGTCTGGATAAACTTCATCTAAATAAAAACAATCTCTGATTTTAGATTCCGAGCCAATGAAGTGCGTCCTGTTTTCAAGCGGTTGTATGCTATGGCTGACCGGACTGGCTGTTTCCTGTGAGCTGGTCGCGGGGGTTTCCGACCAGATAAACGAGTTAAGCGGTGAGCTACTAAATATCTTTATCGAGAAGATTGAGGTCGGCGAGCGGGGGAAAAGATACTCCAGAACGGCAGAACAGGAGATTATTATTCACTACCGTGACATCGGCGTCGTCGGTGCATTCGCACAAGAAGCCGAGAAAATAGCCGAACAACGGCAAGGGCAGACAGCTTAATCTGCTGTCTGCCTCACCCAATATCCATGGTTCATAAAATGTCCCTATGGAAATGCGCCTAAACCTGTCCTTTTAATCCGGAGAAAGACATCCAGTTTTTGTTATCTTGCCTATAGTCCGGCGTCTTTGCGCA